>Ga0123340_1002810_pt1 | contig 15965 bp, 9 predicted proteins | sample SirMexnodulemix_FD_89961 | JGI IMG/M metagenome (GOLD analysis project Ga0123340, IMG submission 89961) | Root nodule microbial communities of legume samples collected from Mexico - Siratro Mexico nodule mix | ecosystem: Host-associated > Plants > Roots > Nodule | place: Mexico: Nepantla... | reverse complement strand
TTTGGTTGTTGATTGGAGTTATGAAAATAGAAGGGGGGGTAAATGGGAATTTTTTTTTTTTTTTTTTCTCACTTATATTTGGTGTGGTAGACGTTCATCTTTGCTTGTTTTTCTTTTCTGTTGTTTCAATTTTACGTATAACATATAGAAAGTTTGAGTTAGCGCAACCCTGTAGTTTTTCTTTATCTAATGCAACATTGTCAAGAAACACAAAGAAACTCTACTGATGTAGACATTCCAAACTGAAGATTGGTCAGTTTTGTTATGCTTTTCTCAGCATCCATTGTTGCCTCGGGCTGATGTTTTACTAGAGGCACTACTTTTATATAGAAGTACTGATCTGGCGGCTGGGAAAGTAGCTAAAATGTTTATTTCGAGTTAACATTAACAATTTTATGAAGTTCACTATTTATGCAAACACACGAGCAATTAAACATAGTAGAAAAGTGTTACTTCAATTTATTCTAAATTGTCACTTCATAGAAATTTATGGAATCTATTAATGTATAAATTTGGAGTCCTCTATTCATAATGATTCTGAATGACTGATACAGAAGAGCCAATTTCACAGCTGCTGATATGAGAGAATCTGATTTTAGCGGTTCAACTTTCAATGGTGCATACCTTGAGAAAGCTGTTGCATACAAGGCAAATTTTTCAGGTATAGGCTTATCGCAATATAAATTCTTCACAGAATGTTTTGAATGCAATTCTAAGTTATCTCTGTTGAGAGAAATAAAAAGTCAGATACTTTCAACTAATAGACTCTGTCAGACCCACTGTTTACTCAAATTATCTGATTCATTCACATAATAGATTCTATTGGGCCCAAGGCCGATTTCCATTTTAAGTCATGGTTAAGCTTTATATGCTTGCACATCCAAAAGAGTGTTTATTCTCTAAGTTAAAAAAAATATGACCATACATTCCTGCAAAAAGACATAAAGAACTCGTTTATTTTCTTTATTTAAAGATTGATGTAATTCAAGAAATTTTAAAAAAATTACACATTTGTTTCCTTCACTTCATACATTTCTTGAACACAATTCTCCATGTATCTCCTCATTTTCTTTGCAGAAACTTTCCTGTGCTTCTTGTATGTAATTCTTGACAGTGACTCTAATTTTGAAATGTTTTCATCTGACATATTTCAGGGGCCGATTTAAGTGATACATTGATGGATCGCATGGTAACTGCATCAACTTGATTAATTTTATCTGTATGTTTGATGTTATTTTTTTTCTTTTAATTTGGTTTATATTTGATTTTCTTACCTTTGGTCTACAGGTTTTAAACGAAGCCAATCTTACTAATGCCATTCTCCTTAGAACAGTCCTCACACGGAGTGACCTTGCGGGTGCCATCATCGAAGGTGCTGACTTTAGTGATGCTGTTTTGGACCTTACCCAAAAGCAGGTATGACCATTGATGTCTTATTAAGGGAATGGATCCTCTAATGTGAATTGGAAGATGATTTAATTATTTCAAAATTATGAATTTCCAATCCCCTCCTCCCCTTCCATTCCAAGGAGTAACCAAGATCAATCCACGCATGTTTTCATCTTCCATTATCACTTTCCTTTTTTATTGTTCTCAAGTGAGAAAAATATTCCAACATATACTTAATCATGACCTTATAATAGCAACAGCAAGATATCTTTTTTTATCAATTTTTTTGGTACCTTTTCAAACAATAGGATCTTTCTAAAAGAAGGGATAAATACCAAATCATAAATATGGTTGTAAATTTTTCGACAGATTACTTCTACTCATGTGGCCTTTTTAGTGTCTTTTCTGTTGCTATTTGAGTTTATCTCTCTCCCATGATCCTCACATGATCAGGATCCATGACCCATCCTTGTTTAGAATATGTACCGTTGTGATTGAAATGCTTTGTGAGAACATAATTTTTACCTAAGGTGACACTGATATGACGTATACTGTTTGATTAAATTGTATAGGCTTTATGCAAGTATGCTAGTGGCACAAATCCTGTGACAGGAGTGAGCACAAGAGTAAGCTTGGGTTGTGGGAACAAAAGACGAAATGCTTATGGCTCCCCATCATCTCCCCTTTTAAGTGCTCCGCCACAGAAACTGCTTGACCGAGATGGTTTCTGTGATGAAGCAACAGGACTTTGCGATGCAAAGTAGTTTCTCGGAGTAATCCTTGCTCCAAGGCCATAGTCGTGTAAATATATCAGAGACTATAATTGAGGTCTGTTTGCCTTTTGGACTTCTGAGAGCATACGCGCATTGATGAAATGATGCCACTTCTTGAATGTATGTTGGGTATTGTTGGGCTCTGTTTAACAAGCCAGAACCTATTTTGTGCAGCATCTTTCTCCTATGTAAGATCTACTGGATATAAGATAAAGTTTCGTCCTTTGCCACAATTGGATTTATGGTATGAATTAGACATCTCTTTTCAATCACTTATGATATTTAATTCCTTTATCAGATATTAGCATAACGGTTATGATCAGAAAATTGAAGTATGGAACACAATGCGAATAGATCATCGTTAACTTTCTGTAATTATCAATCAACTTACATTCAAAACCTATAGATTGCGTCTGGTAAGACTTTTAAGTTAACTTGCAACTTCTTTGATTATGAAATACGAAAAGAGTTAATCCGTTTGGAGAAGATAATTATTTTAGTAACTTGATAGTACTTTGGAAGCATTTTTTTTTGAATTGATAGCATGTAATATTTTATTAGAAGTTTATCGTGTCGTATATCATTTCGCATAAATTTTAAAAGATTTTCATTCTTCAATGATTTTATTAAACAATAATAAAATCATCTAGGAATAACAATATTATTTTTAGTTAATGTTTATAATTTTGTTCATAATTATAATTTTTCATATTACATTAATTTTATTTGTCTAAAATACCATAAAGAAGATGGATAATCAGTAACCACAACATTTAATAAAATTAGACAATAAAGGAAAGATATAAAATTAACTTTTAAAAATAATATTTAGCTAATCAGTGATCTGATTGGTTCATGTTAAAAATAAATAAATTAAAAAGGATAATTTCAATTAGTTAGGGTCGAGTTTAATGAAAATTAATCAAATCAATGATTAGTATAAGCTAATTTAATTAGATTTTGTGTCTAATTTAATGAGCATGTGATTGTTGTGAATAATACTCTCATAAGAAACTAAAAAAAAATACAAGCAAAATTATATGTTTGTTTTTTCTTTAAATTTCAAATTTTAATTTTCCTTTTAGAAATTGAATTAAAAAAAATTAACTACGAACTGATCCATCTCAATTTAACTTACATTTTTTTAATTATAAAATGTTTATTGAATTTATACTCCTGTAATACATGATAAAAATGTTTAGTGTGGAGAAAGAAAGACAAAAAAGAAAGAAACTATTTTTCAGAAGCTGTGAAGAACCATTAAAAAAATGCATACACAAAATTGACCTAGTGCTTCCTCTCCTTTTGCCATGATAAGAGCGTCCTTAGAAGGCAAGGTCAACTTAAGCAGAAAGCAACTTTAGTGAAAGTAGAAAATTCCAACCAGAGCCCAAAAATCTTCTACTAGTCTGAATCTAAATTGGATTTACTTTTCCTTTTGACATCGGAAAAATTTAGGTGGGTACCCCTCAATTTTCTTACACCTATGAAACACCAAATAAAAAAAAAGTAATATTTTAAATTTGTAGTTGATTCTTCTCAAATTAATTTATATTTTAAAATAAAAATATTATAATGGATCGATGAGTGCTTATTAGAAAATTGGGTGTATCATCACCCTTTGATATATACTTTTCTCCCCAGGTATTCTTTTATAATATATTTTTCTTTTCTAGTGTCAACATATGTAACGTTCAAAGATTTTAAGAAACGAATATATGTTCACATATTGCCCAGCATCCTGCTGCTTCATTGGGTAATGCTTTGCGATTCAGCAGCAATATGACCTTCCTTTACAACCATACCACAAGATAATTACTTTAGCAAAAACATTTGCTTTTTTTTTTTTTAATGTTGCAATTACGTAAATAACTTCAAGGTATATCAAAATAGTATTAAATCTTTGTATGAAGAACAACATGTTCAACACCTATTTCTATTTTATGTATTAAATGGAATTGCAACAAAAGGTAAAAGTCAAAGAGAAAAACAAAGTTCTTTCTTGGACACAGCAGAGAAAAAAGTTAAAGAGAAAAGACAAAAACTATGCAAAGAGAGAAAGGGCAGATAGAAAAAGAAATGGTGTACATTATTATTATGCAGATAAAGCGTACAAAAGCTTCACACTATACATATTGTATCGGGCTTGAAATTTTCAAGTTCATCTTGTTGAAAAATTCTGAAAGATCCCTTGTTTGCATTTGTATACGATAATGAGAATTAGGCAAAACAGATTTAAAAAAAAATGTCTAAAACATAAAACTTAATTCTTGGAGAAGGTGACCTCCTATTACCCTATACATCTAAGTCTTAGATTGCTAGATAGCATTTGTATCACTACACCATTTTTTCTCTATTTTGTTATTTTTCGCTGGTCTCCGTTTTATCTTTCTTCAATCAATTGACAATACTTTTTGGAGAACAAAACAAGCTCATGTGCGATGATATTATTGTTATCTTCACATGGAGTTTTATCTTATCACATATTTTTACATACAGTGGTCTGCACAGAACTATTACATAAACCTGAATTATGATATAGTCTCACTATCACGCCGCCTCAGTGCACATGGTCACTCCTTGTTTTGGCTTTGCATAGGTAATGCTACTCAATTGCTTTTATCTTCTCTAGTATGACAGAGAACTGTAGCAAGTCAAAGGATGTCAGAAAACACACTTTTTCATAAACCCTTTTTCCCTTCTCATGGAGGGAAGCATGCCTACCTCTCTTTTTGTGCAAGTAAAACATTCATGACTCAGACTACAGTTAAAACCTGCATTATGATTAAGTTGATGGGCGCACGCCTAATCATTGTGTCGTGCCATTGCTTCAAAGGAATTCTAATTGTTGACTCCGACAAATGAATTTCATCCCTCGTCAATATCCAATCACACCTTCACAAATAACTACCACTTCTTGCCTTTGAAAACCATGCATGATTAGGTGCTTTAAATTAATTTGCTCTGATCCAGGTATATATATATACATATAAACCATTTACTTTTGGAAACACACTTCGGTTTTCTGGCACTTTCGAAGGCACGGTTCTCCCTAGACCCTCTGAGGTAGCCCAGGAACCACCCTCTGGTAAATATAGGAATATTTCACCAACTAAGAGAAGCCAAGTTTCACGCAAAGGTATGTTGTTAATAATATGGCAAGTTTTTTAATTATTCAGTTACTTTGATAAGAAAAAGCATCTCTAATGCATGACCGTACTCTATTACGTATTCAGTATATATTAGATATACTTTATATTTATCGGAATCCATATGAATAGTGTAAAATAAGTCAGTTTCCTACTGAATCCATATTACGTATCCGTGCATCCTTTAAATATTCTTATGATGTAATTAGTTTATTGTTAACTATTAATTGTTTGTGTTTTTAATATTTATATATATTTAATAAATAATATTCCAACCAGTTCTTAGTATAATGAAACCGTACTCTAATTTGAACCTTTGTAGATATTAGTTATCAACACTTTGTGGTCTATCTTTTAGTCAATATATGCTTCTGCATTGCTTTCAATACTGCACAAATATTTGCTAAGTAAGTTCATTCCAGGTTGCATGCATCAATAGACGTAAGAGCTTTAAGTACTTTTGTACTCTCAAAAATAATTTCTTCTTCTTTAGTTTATGTTTTGAGATTCGAAAATGTGTATAGCCTTATACGTTCTGGGGATTTGTGTGCATTTAAACAACATGCTCATCTCATTCTTACGGGCTTATGTTGTAGCTTATATCTGCAGAATATTTTTCCACCGGTTCTCTACTTAAAATAATAAGAAATGACTTTCTCTATTCTTTCTTTCTCTGCTTCTATTTCTCACTATATCTCCATTTTTCACTTTCCCTCTCTATACTGGATATCTCTCTGCTCTCAAATAATTTGTCTTTTACTTAAAAAATGGGAAATTTCTTTAAATTTTTTAAAAGTATTTGAAGTTAAGAGTGTCTCACTGACACCACTTTTCCCAAATTTTGTTTTTAAGGGAGGAGCGTGTTTCCTAGGTTGCCACCCCACTGTTGAAAGCACACACGACACTGAAAAACACATGTAACATGTAGAATTTAATCTGTATGTAATGTAGATGTTACAAATATGTACTATCAATATATAAAAATGCATTATTAATATAATTTTCAATGTAATATTGTAAAAGTCAATAAATTCCTAGTACCATATGTAATGAGATGAGTGTGAAAAATATATTAGTATTTTATCTAACGACTAATGCTTTTTCAAGTAAATGGTGATAACGCCTTACCATTATTTATTTTGAAAATACTTTTTATTTTATAAAAACATTACATTATTTTTACTTCATTTTAAGTGTAAAAAATTAATTATAAAGATTGAAATAAAAGTAGATATACAGACCGCTCGTTTTATTAAACAATCCAATAAATAACGCTTAGCAGTGTGACTTTATTTATTATTATTTTTAGCTTTTTCTTTGTTTTTTGTTAGTTACAACAACTGTGTTGGGTGAGTCCTGGAGCTGTGATGAGTGTCTATTTATTTTTTCCAATAATAAAAGACAGTGTTTTAAATCAAATAACCTCTTAAATTTAGTTTTTTCAATCTTCCTTTCTTCTTAAATACACTTGCATGTTTGTAATTGGGAAATGTTAGATCGACGTACACCTCATATTTGGGATATACAAGGCAACGAGAGAGATAATAAGAAAAAATTATGTTAGAAAAATAGATAAATATAATAAATCATGTTACATAAAATAAAAAGATATGAAAAAAAATGGATAAGTGAGATGAAACAAAGCTAAGTATATGTTGCAATAACCTTCGTAATTCATGTACAGTCAAAGTACAAAATAATGACAAATAAATAGTGGAGAGAAAAATTGTACAAATATTCTGTTGTTCAAGTAAATATGCTTCAAGCCTTTAAAGTTCATATTGCCCTTCCTAGCTACTATAGACAGAATAAATGAATGGGTTTAAAATAAAATCAATCTAGAACATGTGCCTGTCAGTATATATAACTTTAATATATTTGTATTAGATGCAAATTAAATTGTAATGATGAAGTCTCTAACATTCACTGAGCTCATTACATCAACATGCACTGTTCAACTCGAAGTTACACGCTCTAGGTATTTCTTGCATCATACAAGTCCGGATTATTAGTTGACACACTGTTATCACCATGCATAGTTTTCAACTGCTAAGCATAACAGTAATACTTTAGGGTTTACTATGAACAGAATTTTTTTTTTTTTGTCATGATCGAGAGTGCTAAACTGTATAATTAGTATGCATCTTCTAGCTGTAAATTTTCACTTCCACAGGTCAATCCGGCAACTGGAGACGGAAGTTGAACCAATTTCCTGACCAGTTTGTGGTTTTGTAGATCCATTATTTGGTAGCAACTTAATCTGTTCAGCCACATTGGAAAAATGTTCATCGTGACTCAGCTGATTGGCCACAAATTTGTCAAGTACTCGCCAATCCATAACATTCTCCATAGATTGATCATTACCAGCATAGTGAAATTGCAGACTTTGTTGCAGGCGATGTTCTTGAGTGAGTGATGACGACTGCAAAGCATTTCCATTGTTCTTGCAACCATAGCCGTAAGAAACAACTGGGCTAAAACTCAAACTAGCCACAGATTGAGGAACCATGGGATTTTCAAGCTGTGGAAGTTGGAGGAAAGTGTCATGGGGAATATTGAATTGCAATTCCAACTCCTTCTTGTTAGGGTAGGGTTGACGATTTGGAGCACTAGGGTTAGAAATTCGCCTCGGAGATTCAAGTTCTTGCATGAACGAGACTTGGTCTTCATACCAACATGGCGACACCATTTTCCTCACTGTTGTCATTCGTTTTTTGAACACTCTACACACAACCCACCCTTCTTCCTGGAAACCATTAAAGAAATTAGTTAGACACTAATTATTCTGGTTATTTTCATTTCAATAATGTCATTCTTAATCAGAGGTCAAGAGAGAAATAAAAAGAAGGGAAATTAACATATAATTAATTGATTAATTACCTGAGGAGTTCCATTTTCATTACTTTCTAGTCGATACTCATGCATGATCCAGTCAGATTTCTGTCCATTTGGGGCTCTTCCTTTGTAAAACACGAGAGTTTTTCTCATTCCAGTAAGACAATGCTTACAGTAAATTGCCTTGTCTCTCCCAGTAGCTTTCCAGAATCCTGCTTTTGTAGCCCTATTGGTACGAGTGCCTGTGGGGTACTTCTTGTCCTTATGACTAAAGAAATACCATTCATCTTGTTCATCGCTTCCATTTTTGCATAATTCTACCTCACAGAGTAACAAATGTTAGCAGTATAGTTTATATATTATATGAATTATTCTAAGGGAGCTGAATAAGAAGGTTTATCATACCTTGAAGATCCCATGGTTCGATTTTATAGAGATCGACATCTTTTATCACGTCTATGTCAATCCTTTTAGAAGCTACCTTTTTCTTGAGGTAGTAATGAACAAGTTCTTCATCCGTGGGATGGAAACGAAATCCAGGAGGAACATGTGAATAAGTATCCATATCAGCTCTAGATTTTAACCTGCTTTTGAGGGAGGAAAACTCAAATTAAAACCATCAGCCTTCTTTGTAAAAGATTTAAAATTTAGCATATTTTTTCTCATATAAAACTTGTCAAATATTTATTAATCGTTTATATTTTATAAATTCTTCAACATTCATAATAATAAGACTACAAGTTTGCATTTTCACCAACTTACAAAGACGATACAAAAATATCTATAAGCTAAACTTAACTAATGTTTAGGATAATAGAAGGTTTTTCTAAACTTTATATAAATTTTGAAGTTATTAAACAATAAGTCTGTTTTTCTTATTTTACTGTTCTAAAAGTCTTTATGAGAAATTTTGCAATGCTCTAACAAATAAATACCTTAAACCTTAAGTTGTGATGTATTTAGAAAGGCCTTCTGTAAACTCACAGTATTTAACTACATAAATTTAGTTTTTATCATTTTATTTGATATCTTAAATAAATTTCTTAATTATTCAAAATATATTTAACACTTTTTTAATTTTAAGAAATTAAATATTTTCTTAAAAAAATATTTTAACAAGGTATAACAAAAACTTATGATGGATCCAAAAACAAATATCAAAATTCACTGACGCTCATGGACAATTGAAATTTTGCATCAGTAAAAGTGTAATTGTAAATCATTCTGCAACATTAGATGCTGAAGCATAGAATTCTAGGTCAGCAACCATTCTCTGCCTCTCCCAGTAATTTCCCCCATCAGAGACCCTCGTTAAACATTTATTCGCCATCATAACTTTCAAAATACTGACTCTAAATTAAGAATATATACAATACCTCCTGGTGGACAAGGTGAATAAACTACCTATTTATAAACATCCAATTGTTGTAATAAAAACAAAACTATGATACAAAGGTAACACAGAAACAAAAATACAAATGATAAAAGTACAAGTTTATATAAACACGCTGACAACTTTTTCGTAAAAAGACAAACTGAAATGAGTTGTAACACACAATAGAGAAGGTAATCAAGGCACACTTTTCTACAATGCAATGATGCGGATGAGGCATGAAGTTGGATATATTTAGCATCAAAACAGTCTTCCATTAATTCACAGAGTGGTCGAGCACTCAAAAACTGCTGAGTCTATTGTTCAAAATGGCTTTAATTAACACACCAATACAGGAAGAATAACTCAGAAGCTGATTTTTCAAACAATCAAGCGTTTTGGGGCAAAATATCATTAATTAGGTCAAGAAAAATATGTAGTCTGAATTAATACAAAGAAATTGTGGGGAGTAAAAATATAAAACCCATTTAAAAGGAAGAGAGCCGAAAAAATTAATTCAAAAGCATTATTTACCTGTAGGCGTTGATCTGATATAAATAAACTCCAACCAAAACTCACAAGATCAGAACTAATGCAAAGGAAGGACATTTTAGCATTTGACTATATTTTCTGTCTTTTTGTTGTCTTTTTTTTTTGGACTTTTCTTGTTGTTTAATAAAATCAATTCCACCATATATTTGCATGCCCTTAATAATTAGACACACTCTCACAATCATCTGCTAAAGCAAGAAGGTAAATTCTCATGTTGAGCGAGACAAAGCTAAAACATGAATCAGATTAAGAACAAGCAATCTGTGAAAGAAAAACCTTGATACATTACTCTTGTTGGAAGGTAAAAGCACAAGTGCAGAACTCTCCTTTGCAGATCTGATGAAACCAACCTCTATTGCAGCACGTATTCACTATATGCTAGATTGTGGGGTGCCTTCGGTGGACAATCTTTATAAGATCATCAATTACGACCAAAAAGAGCAAAAAGGGAAAAGAAGCAGCGCTAAAGGCAAGGAAGGAAACACGAGGGGACAAGAAAAGAAGCTAGGTTGGTGGAGAGAGCAGTTAATAGTGACCCTCGGGAATTGAAGTGAATCCAAACTGTTCTGCAGCGAGGAAGTGTCTGACTGTTGTAGGAGTTGTTGGCTACAAAAGGAGAGAGATGAGATCCCGAGAATCACTGAAAAAGAGAAGGAAAGGTAAGAGAAAGGTTGAAGAATAGGAAAATGGAGACGAGGTAGGGTTAAATAGAAAACAAAAGCACAAGTAGATGAAGAAATTAAAGTTAGAAAAAAAAAAATCACTCTCAAGAGTTTCTCTCTCCTTATCTATTGTGTTGTAGCTAGATTACCGGTAAAGGTTTGAGTTCATAAAAGGTGGCGCTAAAACGGCGAGAGAGAAATGTAAACCCCTATCTCCACCCACCAGCAAGTGATGGTGACGACAAAAGAATAATTTTTGCTCCCAAAAAAATCCATGGATATCATAACCCTAGTTCACAAGAAAAAAGAGAAATACAAATATGATAGAAGTAGGAATATCATACAGTAAAAAAATAGAAAAAGTAACATTTAATTAGAGGAGTGTATGAAATTAAGGACGATAAAACATGCTATAAGTATAAGCTGGATACTTTAAACAAGTATATGCCATAGCGAATAATAAATAAATTACTACCCGCTCATTAACCAAGCGGGACTGTTAACATTTTTCTGTTAGCAAATAATAAAGTATCTATCACGTATTAAAAGTAAAATTACAATTTTTCAAGGTTACTTTTAATATATAAAGATTAGAAAGTGAAAAATAGTCAATATTTATAATGTTTATATATAGTCAATTTAATATACACTTCAACGAGTCTTACTTGACCATATGATTGGAGTATATTTGATAATGTAATTAAATTAAATGTCAATGAATTAGCTTCTCGTATAAACAAAATAACGCAAATAAACTTATATCTTGATCAAACTTAATCTTGAACATCATAACTTTAATAATTATATTTACATTTGCACAAATAAAATGCTACTAACCAGGACCATATATCAGTGGTTATTAAAATATAAAAAACTTATGACTAGAAAGTCTATTTTGATCAACAATTGGACAAGCTGGGAGCTGCATCGATTTTTTTATTCTCTTCGTCTATCTTAAGCAATAAGGGGTTTATTAATGATAACGAGTCGGTAATTTTTTTTTTTTTCATTATTTTTCCTCGTAATACTAAGTTGGACCAAACACATTGCACCATTAAGCTTGTAAAAATATTGAATAATTCATTTATTTGAATTCTAAAATTTCAGTTTATGACATGAGCATTTACTTTTGTATACTTTAATACGTAGAATATCTATTAATAAACCTTTACTCCTATAAATACCCATCAAGTAACTGAAGAAATTATTTGGTGCAGGATGAATAACAGGTAACTACTATCCATATCCACCCCAACCTCTTTTCATTCCTATATATTTTCCGGTGACTACTCCATTTAATAAGAAATCTATTTATAAACCACAATATTAAATATAGACATTTTTTAAAATGTCATAAAAAGGTATTAGTATTAAGTTTATACAAATATTGAAATAATATATGTGGTCATTAAATTGCTCCCAGCTGTATTGAAATAATATACTGTATTAATCCTTGGAAATGCGACGTAACTTAGCTTTTCCCGCTCTGTGAAAAAGCTGGGGATGGAAAAACAAAGCTCCAGTGTTGCAGATGCCCTGGTGTCATCAAAAGTGCAAATAAATAAGTAGACAGATAAGACAACAACTCTACTATTAGTAATTTTTAAGGTCAAATGTTCTTAAATGTTACTTTGCAATATATCCTCATAATATTTTTAATGCAAAGTTTATTTTACCATTTCTTTTTGGCTTCTTATCTCTTAGGTTTTCGGAAAAATAATAATTCTTGTTCAGTTAGAACAGTGAAGCGTCGCACGCGGGCTGTGGTTGTTTGCATCAAATAGTCTGCAATATTTTATACACAAGAAATTGTGTCTGTGTTTATATTGTATTCATTATTAAATATGCTCTTAAAGCTTCCACAGGAGGGGCCCATCCACCGACCTAAGGAATTCCAGTGAGACACTTCTCCAAATACTGCGTTTGTGTCTTCTAAAATATGTCATATTCGCAATCAGTTTATTAAATACATAAAAAATAACATTTTTACACAGTAATTAATTGAAACATTTAATTTAATTTTAAATAAACAATTATGAAAAAATAATAGACGGTGAGATTAATATGAAAGTCTGTAGTTAAAGAATGGTGTAGAAAAATACAAACTTTAGCATATGTTTTATCTCCTCATTTTTATTAGTTATGTAAATGTAAATGAGTTGTGTTGTCGTGTTTTTTTTCCGCGGTGGGAAATGGGCCCCACGGTCACGCGTGGGGTTAGTTCATTATTATTAGATTCACAATGTCTTAAAAGAACTTCTTCTGCATGTGGGATCCACTCTTTTATTTCATTCACCAAATTCTCTCTAAATGTGTTTTAATAAATATTTTAAGTATTTCCACTTAAATAACTTATATTCTGTTTAAAAATTTGATTTTTTTTTCGCCTTGTTCATTGTTTCCATCTGCTTATATAGACAATCTCAGTAATTTACCGTTATATAACTGAAATTACACATGTTTAATACTTCTAGTTAACATTTTAAACATATTGGAATATTAATTTATTTGGTTATTTGTTAAATCTTTTTTTTTTATTGAAGTCCTTGTAAAAACAAAATAAATATACAGCAAGAGTTAGTGTTTTTAATATACTTACACAGAATGAAAAATTAATAATTTTTTATTGAAAGTTTGAACTTTTAAAGTGTGACATGTGGTGCAAAGTAACTGAAACTTTAAGGTGAAACTCTGTTCATCCTCTGTATGGGGCTGCTTCTCCGCCTAAAGAAGTGGTAAATTCGTTTCCATTGAAAGTTTCCTTGACTGAATAGAGACCAAAAACCAAAAAGAGGGCTAAAAAAGAGTTCTTATTGCTTTGCCTACGTGACTAGAAAAGAAGTGAAGCAAAAATCTAATACGTGATTCAAGTGTCATCTTGGCCCCACCATGCATCCATGGCTACACTATACCCTCTCTCTGCAACCCTCCATTAATCCCAGTAACAAGAACACTACATCTGAAATTTAAAATCCCGATATTGGAAGGAAATTCTATTGGAAAAATGATATATTGGGTCATAAGTAAACAATTACATAAGATGTGGATTTTATAAGACATAGTTATTAATGTAAAATTTGTAAAAATAGTGTGAGTTGTTTAAAAGCAAAATAATATTTGTATTATAGGTTATGTGTCGTATTCTTAATCTAAATGATACAATATTTATTTTCATAAGTACTTATAAGAAAGAAAAAACTAACCTCATTAAAATTTTAATTTTTATAAATGAATAAGAAATAAATTTTAGAATTAATTTATGTGTACGTGAATTTTAATATATAAAAAGAATATAGTTAATATTTGACCCTTGGTGCGTATAAAAACATATATTTGAGAATTATTTTTGAATGACTAGTTTCTTGTTTATGGCATAAAGAAAATAGGTATAGAAAATAAATCATTGGGAATTAATTTTTTAATTTAGTAAAGTTTGAGCAATGACCATATGGAAAAGAGCTGAAGTACATATGAAGATAATTTATATGTATTGAAAGTGGAAGTGGGTATACATCAAAAGAAGGAGTACATATAGCACTCTTACCAGCATTGAAGTCAAAGCAATCACACCTTAAGTTTTCCTGCTCCAACAAAAGTTTGTAATGACACGTTGGGTCTCATGCCACTCTATGTCTATTTTAACAGAATTCATTAGTTTATAAAAGTAAGTTTTTAAGATTTAAATATGTTTTTATTTCTATGTTTATCATTTATAAAATTTGAAATCACTCTTTTTAGTCTTTATAAAGTGTATGAATTTTCTATTTGAGTTCATTTAAAATATTTTCTTTATTTTCACTCATCTACAATCTTAAATAAGTGTTCTTAGTCATTAATATCTATTTATATAAGATGAATTACATTTACTTTTAGAATCTTAAGAACTTTTTGAGATAATACTTGTTACATCAGTAATATTCCTTATAAAGTAACTCAGAGAAGGAAACTAGAGTATTTTTTCCACTGTCTTTTGCCTGAATGACATGCTGCAAACATTTTTTTTATGCAAATATGTAAGTATAATTTAAATAAATTATGAGTTGACATTATTTTTTTGTTGTTGTTGCTTCACGTGTATATTTGTATAGAGAGAGATTGATGGGTCAAAAGAAGCTTTCCAGACTCATTCATTCGGCATAAGAATTAATTGGGCCTCAAAAACTATTAAGTAGTGTAGCTAAAATTCTTGGCCCTCTATGGTTGCTCTTACTCGTCGTTTTATTTTGCGGATTGCTATTTTCTGGGCTCTACCCCTTTTACTGTTGTTGGACTGAATGTTTAGGGCTGCTGTTATTCTCAGATACCTCCTTACTACTAAGTTCACACCCCATTTTCTTAAAATTTAAAAGACTATATTGCTCCTAATTCTATCACTATTAGAACCTCCTCTTACCCCCTCACTGCATCTTCCTTTCTCTTTTCCATGGCAACCTTCTACCTTTCCATCTCTTACAAGTCACACCCTATCTCTCCATTTTCCACCTGCAAGTTCCTATCAATCATCTTCTTACATTGCGCCCTCTTGTTGCAATCGCATTTCAATGAATTTTTGTCTTTTGTTTTACGTAGACTGATGCAATATGCATGTATTTTTCGTCATGTATAAATTAAAACCATTTTATTTTGTATCTAATCCAAGTACTAATCATAATATATTTATATTGTGCATCAAAGTTAACTTTTTTAATATTTATTTTATTAGTCGCGTGCAATCATACAATCATACAAAAGTTAATCAAGATTTAGAATCAAAATGGTGTCATTCTAATCAATTTTTATAGAGTAAATTTTAAAAAAATAATGAAAATATTAAGGTTGGATATATAAGATCATTTTTATTATTTATGGAATTTTTAAAAATTTATATAAATTGGTAAAGTTTATTAGAATTACATAACTTTTATTAAAAAATTTCAAATAAGATATTATTGTTTTACAAATGCATTTCAACTTCAAAATTATCGTCATTTATTTTATTCAAATAGGACAAGAGAAACAAAATGACTATTATAATATATATGGATATAGAAAAATATTTGTGATCAATTTTCTAACGTCATTTTTTATACAAGTGTACACTTACAATAATAGGAATAGAGATACACTTTTGTAATTGAATTTTGAGTTTAGTTCCTCTGTGATTATAACTCACATATCGATCAATTTTTAATATAATTTTTTATACAAATATATCTATATATCTACATAGACATGAGTATCTAATGTAATTTTC
>Ga0123340_1002809_pt1 | contig 15968 bp, 8 predicted proteins | sample SirMexnodulemix_FD_89961 | JGI IMG/M metagenome (GOLD analysis project Ga0123340, IMG submission 89961) | Root nodule microbial communities of legume samples collected from Mexico - Siratro Mexico nodule mix | ecosystem: Host-associated > Plants > Roots > Nodule | place: Mexico: Nepantla... | reverse complement strand
TGTATGTGATTTTTGAATAAAAATAAATAATATATTATTTAAGTATTTAATGTTGTGTTAATTAAAATGTTGTTATATCAACATCATATGATATTTTTCCTACTTTGTCTTCAGTTTACTCTCTCATAATTTATAGGTATTGAAGTTTTCAATTTTCAAGAAGGTCTTTGGTTTTTCGATACTGCACTTCCTCTTAATTATATCGGGATATCTATAAAAGATATTTTGATACTGGAATTATGCTAAAATAGGTTCAAGAGTATCTTTCCTCCATCTTTCGTCAGGTTTTTTTTTTAATAAGACAAAAATAAATTAAATTAAAAGAGGAATACTTTACTTCAATCTTTATACCATCTTTCCGGTCTGGGTATAAAATATAGTTTAAACTAAATCTCAGAGTTAGATGAAGTAAAAAAATTACAATACAAAAGTGAATATAAATCAAATTAGTTCCATTAAGAGATATAAGTGTAGAGGTCACATCCGCCTACTCAAAAGAAACATACTCAAAAATATCGGGTTTTGTCACTTTAAGATTAATTATATATTAATGTTAACTTTTTTTAATTTGCTAAATTACTTTAATTATTGACTAGGCTCAAATAAAATTAATCGAAATAAAGTTAAAGATGCTGTAATAAGACTTTTTTTTCTTATTATACTAAAATAAAATATAGTGGACTAAGTATTTAACTTAAACAAAAAATAGTGAAGTAAAACATAAAAAGTTGTAAAGCATTAAGTTGAGTTAGATATGAAATGTGTCCAACTATGAATCGATTCATTTTTAAATTAATATGATCCAAAATTTAAAATTCAAATGTCAAAATTAAATTTAGATCAAGCAAAATTAATGAGACATAAAAACTTGTAACTTAAGCGTGGAATAAGAAAATGGATAATATACAACAACACGGAGTATATATGAATGACTTAGAACGAAATTTTAAGTCTACATTTTAAGTCTTCAAAATTCAAAACATTCTGATTTTGTATGATTATAAAACTTTTTATTTATAAAAGAGCAGTATTCATTTTTCAAAACAAACTTCCAATTCATCCTAAAAAAGTAGAAAAAAAATATAATAAACCAAAACCAAAAAGTAAAAGAAAAAAAATACTATTAGTACCCAACCAATATAGGAATTAAAGGAAAAGAATCTCTCATAACCAATAACCAATGACAAAAAGATTAAAAAAAGTGAGGTGAGGAGTCAAACAAACACGCAAACAATAACAAACTCGTCATCACATCTTCATGGAACAATCCAACTTAATATGTTTGGCAACTTTAGAGACTATTTCCTATGCTTTCTAATTTTCTTGAAGTCTCTACAATTTCATCTAAATCATCCTAGTCACTAGAAGAGTCATTCTATAACAAATCAACCAAACACTTCCAAAGAATCTTACATTCCTCTTCAAATCTAGTTGTAGGAGCTGAAATTTACAAACTAACAACAACCTTTCAGTGGCTTTAGAAGAATTTAGGTGTCACACCAAGCCTTTGAGTCTTTTGGACGAGATCTTCGTAACCATTAGAATCAGAGTGAGAAACCTGCTTTTCTAAGACCATATTAGTTCGCAGCTTAGATACCAAACACTATTCCATCTTAAAATTGTCTTAAAAAATATTAGGTTTAGAACTATTATTATATGGTTCTAAAACGAGAGTAGCCAAATATTTGTCCAGAACAGAAAATTTAGAAAAAAAACATTTTAAAAGAGTCAAATCAGATAGGTGAGTCAAGTCACTCTTAGAAGAAAGATATTGTATCTATTCAACATTGTCAATTTGAGAGGTCTACTCAAAATCATAAAAAATAACTTGAAATCCCTCCTAAACTATCCCCCTGATCATAGTCATCATTAAGAGCAACAATATAGAAGATTATTTAAGATCATTACCAACTACACATATTCACATTTTTCTTCCTAATCTTCAAATTGGACTTAGGAATAAAATATTATTTAGACTTACTTGTTTATCTGTCTTATCACTTTGAGAGTAGTATATGCAAGCAGAACAATTGACTAATTATTTTATAAAAATAACATAAAGATGAAAGATGTTCATACTCAAGATTAACAACAAATGCAAAGTCTGAATGTTTTACCAAAAACTGTTGTGACAAAAAAGAAAGCAAATCTACGTCAACAAATACTCAAAAATAAAAACAAGATTTCTAAGTATAGTAATCTAACACGAAAAGTACCAATTTCTCGTGTAATAGAAAAAATAACTTTCAATTGTCAGTACTCTATGAATAAAAAGTTATTAATATTTTAAAATTAATATTAATCATTATTTTCTTCTTTGAAATGCTACCTTCGTTGTTTTTTTTAATTAAATAAATCTTGAACTGGCCAAGACATTGTATATGGTTAATTGTTATTCATGTGTAGTTGGTGGTGTTTACCATGTTGTTTAGATAAAAATCAAACCAGTGACCACACTGTAACTTGACCGGATTAGTAATTTGATTCTACTACCACTATAATTTAGTTGTAAGAGTAGAAAATATTAATGAAGATAATTAAAATAATACCTTTTAAAAAAATTAAGATAATTATATTAGTTTCAATTGCATAATTAAATTAATAAATTTATTATTGTTATTGATAAGATAACTTAGATATAATTTATTTTTTAATTATTTTTAGTATGTTATGAATAATAACTTCAATATTGTTTTCCTTAAATATTTGTATTTTCATCTCAAAATATTATTTAAAGAAGGTAATTGCATATCATTCGCATTTTATAGTTATATATGCATTTATGGTTTTATATGTAAAGAATGATTAGTAAAAAAAATTATATTATAAAAAAACCAACTTATATTAATTATGAATTTATTGCATATTAAAAAAAGTGTAAACAAAAAATTAAAAAAATATAAAATTGTCTTGTATAGACACCTAATATTACTCTATAAGTTCATGGTTCATTGTACACTTTGTCTAACTAATACATAGAAAAATAAATTATAAGGATCATGATTTTGTAATATAAATAAAAAATTACAATTATAATATTCCAATGTGCGTTACTCATGAAGAATAAGAACTTAAAATAAGTTTTGAATATTTAAAATGTAAGAAGAAATTTGTGAAAGTGAAAACTTCCCGTAATGATATTTGCATTTTAATTAATTTCTATTTACGCAATTATTCAATTAAATGAAACTAATAATCATGTTTATGCTGTTTTTTTTCCTAAATCAAATAAAAGCACAATCATACATTTATTTTCTTCTAAATCAAATAAAACTCAATTCAACAATAAAAAAAAAATCATAATAAAAGCTCAATTTATCTAAGATAAAAGATTATATAAATGATAAAAATATTATTTGATTATAATATCAAGAATTATACTAGAGGAAGAGAAATGAACGTGGAAATGCTAAGCGATGTAGGTAAGATTTTATTCTAATTTTGAAAATCGATGAATTAAATGAAGATAAATAAATCTTAATTTTTAACCCAATTTGCCCTCTTAGATAAAAACTATATTAGTAAAATAGAAAAAAAAAATCCATTGAATAAACCATTCATACCATAATGATCTAACAAACACTATTAAATTAAAATTAGATTTCCTACCTCACTTATCTGGTCATCAAACGATTGAACTTTAAAAAATCCAACATAAAAAATTGAAAGATCAAATTCCAACAAGAAACAGTTGATATATGAACACAAACGACATTGGAGAAGCAGATAATGAAAGAAGAAGATAAATGAAACAAGAATTTATTTTGAGAAGTCAGATGATGGTGGATGTTTGGTATGAATGTCTGTGTCTGGTCTACTAGTTGTGACAGTGAAGGTATTTACACAATTGCAATGTTAAAAGAAGAGATGGAATTGAAATAGTTTGCGTTGGTTGGTTCACCTAAGTTGGGGTCCACCATTGCAGTAATGGACGCCATTGGTGCGTGGTAGATGATTAGGAGGGTACTTTACATTGAGGCCCTTTAGGCCCCATATCCGAATGCTCCGGTCATCACTCGCAGAGGCTAACATGTGAGGGTTTGCTGGGTTCCAGCTCACACAGTTAACAGCTCCAGAATGACCAGGCAATGCCTCTACTAAATCCCCCGAGTTTCTGTGCCATATGTAAACCTACAACCACACACTAACCATTATTATTTAACTCAATTACCAATACATATGGAAAAAGGAAAATCATGTCGATTTTTAATACCTGAGAATCCTCACTACCACTAGCAATAAAAGATTGCTTAAGACCACCAAAGCAAGATCTGACAATAAACCGGGTGCGTTTATGACTTCTGTACTTGCCAACAAGTTTAGGATCACCTTCTATATTCCAGAGGTGTATTTCTTGGTTCAAAAGATTAGCCAACAAGAATCTGCTATCCTTTGTCAAAGAGAAGGAAGTTATCGTCTCCTCTTCTTCAATAAATCTCTCTTCTTTCGTTTCTTTGTTGAAGAACAGTATTGCATTGTCTTTGCAAATACTCAAAAAGTGTTCACCATCACCCGTTATTTCCAAGTCAGAAATCTTAAGGGTTCTCTGCCCTTTCCAAGACTCCACTTCTTTCCCATCTAAATCCCACATGCAAATGCTCTTGTCACTGAGCCCAGAAAGTATATATTTCCCACTTGGAAACCATGCACAGGAGACGAGGCCAGGACCATTTTTTTCATAAACTTGCAGGCACTTACCAGTAGAGACATCCCACCGCCTAACAGCCTCCTCCACACCACACGTGAGGAGCTCTTGGTCATTAGGACTCCATGAAACAGAAGATACAGATTTCAGGTGACCAGATAATTTATGCTTCATAGACAGTCCACCATTCATGTCAACCTATTAAAAGATAGACCAAAAAGCAAAACTATGAAACCTAATCCACAGCTTTAAGTACATTTTTTTTACTGTGTGCTTGCTTGCATTGACCAATGTTTACAGAAGCACGGTACAGAACATGCAAGAAGCACCTGAAATGACAATTACTATCAATAACGGATCACATAGTCAAGTAATGGAAGAACCTTCTTAATAAAGAACGGCAGAACAGTTAACTTTCCATTGTGTTAGGCTATATTTAGGACAAAGGAGTGCAAAGTTTCACATTTGTACATCACTTTAATAATAATTTTAGCTATTTTAACATAATCATCAATTTTAGATAGTTGAGTAGTGTCAGCTGTGAAAACACTATATTTGAAATATTTTAATATAACAGATAAATAATTTCGTACAAAATAAGCCAAATTACTCACACAATCACCAAAAATCTTGGAGCAATAAAAGCATAGTAATGAAGTCCTAAAATGGAAGATGATGGCAAAATTAATAGAAAAAAGAGCATAAAAGTTAGATAAAAATTAGCAGAACAAAAGCTCAGATGTTTACAAGATAGAACAGAACACTTTATGTCAAGTAGCCTGGAGGTAACTTTTTGTGGAATTGTCAACGAAGGGTTTCCAGTCCTGTTACGTTTATTAAGCATAAATGCATTGCAAAATGAGGGATAACTAACAATGTTACCCAGTGAAACCCTGAACTATGTTGTGTTAGGGGTAAAATTAGGTTTCTGATGCCTGTATCAGGATAGTGGTGCTATAGTGTGTGAAATTTATGAGAGCATGCATGAGGAGAAGACATTCAAGGAAGACTAACTAATAGAGTCAAAGCTAAAACAAAAGCAAAGGAAGAAAGAGTTCAAGAAGATTCTAGAAGAATGCCTAGAAGCATGACTAAGCAACTAGAGGACAAGCTTATCAAGACCAACATGTTTATTAAGAAGAGAATTTTTTTTGCTTTAAATAAACTCTGTATTGTTGCTAGGATATTTTGAAGCTTGTTTGGATTTTAGTTCATCTTTAAGTTTGTTTGACTCATAATATAGTATATAAAAGCAAACATAGAGACAGACTCCCTTAGAAGCATAAATAGGAGTGGTCCCTAGAGAAGGTTATAGGACTTCTCATTTAGCCTGTCATAGAAAGTGATTTTATGTCTAACTTAATCTCACAAAACCGGCTTTAATATGAGGTTTGTACTTACTTATATACTATAATTTAGTCTGGTGATATAATAATAGTCTAAACAAATTTCGCTAGGATAGATTTTGATACACCATGATATCCTAGCAAGGTAGAAACATTTGGTTATGATTTGTGTAATGTGTTATAATTGCAAATATACAAAATTGATCCTACATAATTAGGGATATTGTTATAATTATAGAAATAAGGAGTTGATTCTATATAATAAGAAATATATGGATTATATATTTATTATTAGGAACATATTTATTCTCGTATCATATCTTTATCATTAGAGGATATCAAATATTTTCTATTTATCATATTGATTCCTTCAATAAACTTGTGTTGTCTCAAAAACACAGTTTCAGCTCAATGTTTTTCTTCCTCAAAGTTTACTATGGTATCTAGAGCCATTTTTCAAACTATTAGCCTGGTAGACCTACTGTCTGAGGAGGATTTTTTTTCCTTTTTGCTAACCTTTCTCGCAAGTTCACCTTCACTGTTTCGATGCCCTTTCCGTAGTTTTTCTTTTTCTTTAGCTTTCCTGAATAAAAATCTCTCCCATCACCTCATCAGCCTCCATAACAAATTCTCCCATCTTTTCTAGCCATATTGTTATTATTGGGAAGATGGATGAATCTAATTATTCCATTTAGGCTTCCAAAATCGCGTGTTATGGTTAGGCTACACATCCCATCTCACTATTATTGTTCAATTCATTCCTAGATAACATCAAGGAACAATGATTCAATTTTGTAGTGTTATTAAATCCACTATTCACTCAAGCCTATTTGTCATTGCCATGAAACATTTTGGAGTGAGGCTAGACCCCTTTTCACCAATGACAAACAATGTCTATAAACGTATGCCAAGATCTCTTAACATTTATTGCTGCACAACATTTTGAGGGCCTTGTGTTTGTTTATCTTGGGTGACTTAATGCTACCTTACATATTTTAATGAGCTCTTTCCATCATTTACAAATGTGAAGAACAAACCTGAGAACTGCAATACATTTTTTATGACTTTGGGCCTTTATGGCTTACCACAAGACTATGTTGATACGTCATCAGATTTTGGGATCATTAGTAAATCCTACTATGACCACCACATCATTGGTGCTCCTTCGTATTTCTTAGAAAATATACAGGAGACAGGTGAAAATACTACCTCTGCGTCACAATAATAATTATAGTTGTTCTAGCATACGTAATTCTAAAAATCGTCCAACATAAGGACAGTGTCACTGCATTGGACATAAAATTGATAGATGTCAGAAGCTATACGAGAAACCTCCGTCGTCCACACAATAAGGAGGGTATTGTACAACTAAAACCATATCTCGTTCAAGAGTTTTAGACAAAAGATCTTGGACACTTGTATTTCCTTGGTATAGAAATGGCACAATCCAAGGATGGTTTGGTGATATCTCAAGAAAAATATGCTATCGACATTCTAGAAAAAAGATGATAAATGCTAAGCTTGTAGATTTACCAATGGATCCAAACATCAAACTTGTAGCTCTGACCAAAGAGAACCTTATTCTGATCTTTGAGATACAGAAGGTTAGTTGGTTAGCTAAATTACCTCACTAAGCCTCATCCAGACATTGCCTTTGGACTAAAGTTAGTAAGTCAATTTTTAATCTACAGTTTCGATATAAATATGAGAACCTAAGAAAGACTACAACAAGCTCTCTTTTTATTCTTCTCAAGTCCTTCGACCTTATCCAAAGAACTAGGACATAATGATCACCATTCATACATAATAAATCTACTTCTTCCGCTCGTAGTTTATTTTTAGATGAAAATCAATTTGGTCTACCTTCTTTGCCCTCTTGCTTTCACTACACCTATAGACTACACTCAATCTAGCAACCATAAATCACAACTTTGAGATGATTTACTATCTTTAAACACATCACAGGGTTAGGACTATTCTTTTTCACTATTGGAAAAGTAAAGAAACAAATTAGATAGAATTTGACATTGTTGAACTTGGGATCATGTTGAAGGATGCAGATATCCTTCCAAGTCATAAGATACCGAACATCTCATCATATTTTATATATAATATTACGAAATCATATTCTATTTGTGTGACCAAAGTATATAATATTACAACTATTACAACTGATCTGAGCATTGAGGGCCAGATGATAATAATAGAACAAGGCGTATGATTAGCCATCAGATATTACCTCCCAAATGATTGCAGATCGATCGTTTGATGCTGAAGCTAAATATTTCCCATTATGCGAAAATTGCACATACCAAACTTCATCATCATGTGCTTCTAATATCTGCAATATTTGCAGGAAAAGAAAATAACATCAGAACATATGTCTTTGTTTGCCATAAAAGTAAATGCAGGATGATCATTATAAACAAAAGATTGTGCTTGCTATTCCTTCGAAAGACATTGCAATAAATAAAAATATTGGACCAGTATGAGACGAGAGAAAAAACAGACCACATAAGCCAGAAAAGAGGGATAGTAAAAACACTAAATGCAAACTTAAAATATGAGCTAACATAGGACTATACGAGGACTTCATTAACTGATAGAACTGATATAGCTAATCCAATACAGTTTCAGATAGCCATTAAAAATTCTTGGTATAGAATCATCAAAACATACATTATAACCATGTAAAACTGCTAATCATCTGGTGAATACACAAGGATCAACCAACACTAATGATACCTTGTAATGAGAAACCCAAAAGTCCTAAGACAAATACTAAGTTTTCTGTTTAACTTAATTATTATAGACCAAACACCCAAACGTTAAATCAATCTCAATAAAGAACATGAGATAACTTAAAATCAAAACAACTAGATTGTAATTTCAACATCCCAAATTACAAAGCATTAATTCCAAATTGCATCTAAACCATTTAAGTTTGTACTGTATCTTAAAAAACAAAAAGAATTTGCAGTGGCTGCTTAATACTTAGTTGAGCCCATAAAGCAACTAATAGGGACTTGGCTATTATGGGTGCATAAATCCTATATCAAGTAGTATGGGATGCTCCATGGGGTATTTGAGTGGTTGGTTCTCCCCCTTAACAGCTAGCTTTTAAGGGTTGGGTTTCCCAAGTGTTTGGATACTTACAACTCAATATTAGAGCTCGTTGAAAGCACTACATATGGAGGATTTCGACAGAGGGTTTGGAGGGTTCTGACAACATGAAGTAGTTGAGTGAAGTGACTGAAGCATCATAAAGTCGGCTGTCAAGCTGTCAATTGTCAATAGATGTATCTATTTTGTCAAGGTAGAAGCTAGTAGTCCTAAAGCTATATATTACGAAAACTTCAATGGGTATGGTACAGTATTGAAAAGTAATGATAGATAGTAGGATTTGGCATGAATAAGACTTGGGAATTATGAATTTGAGCATTATCCTAACTCTTAAGATCATCTCCATTACATGAGGTTTTAATGGGTTCCACTACCACCATTTTAAAACCTCCTTGCAACTTTCACTCCAATACAAGAATTTTATAAGAGCCATACTTTAATAATGAAAGAGAGGCTTTTAAGACTAAAAAAAAATAGTTTTTCATTCTTATGACCAAGACTCATATAAAACCTAGGGTTTTACATCTTGGCATGTCAACACATTACAATGGAGAGGTCTTATATCAAACGTGAGTATAAGAGCATAACTAGGTATGCATTAAAGATACACAGAAATAGACATAGATCCACCCAGTAACATGTAGGAACATGTCTACAAGAAAACAAATGAATACTTACCGTGATCAATTAGGATTGTGAAGAGTAACTACTCAGTAAAAATCGTAATCTATTTTTCCTTGCTTAAGTTGCATATGAATGACATCTCCTAAACTTCCTTTTCATTGGGAGATTAAAATTATTTAGGGACCTCAACAACTTTTGCTCCAAGGAACACTTTTGAAATTGGATTAAGGATGATCTTGGAAGACTGTTAGAATGGGTATTAAATATTAGGTTGTATGTAGTTTTGTTGGAAAACTACTATATGTTGTACCTATCTCTATACCAAGGACGATCTTTGCTCTTCCCTATCAAAATTCTATCAATATAGACATTAGAACATGAGAGAATATGGTTATGAACATGATAGAGATAGACTTTTAAGAGGTCATGAAGTCCTATTTATGGAAAGCTTGACAACACGACTCCTTCCAACACTTCAAACTAGGAATGTTCAAGAACCTATGAAATCTTCTGACATGATTTCCACATGTGGAAGAGGAGGATGCAAAGCTAGAGGAGAACGCGGTGGTAGGGGACGTCTCAATGCTTTTACGATAAGACAGTGGGTCACGTTTAAGAGAATTGCTTCTCTTTGCACGACTTTCATAACAAGACAATTAATATCTCTAAAGCTGAAGCTGCTGAACCCAAATTCTTTGATGAAGAAGACCAAGAATGAGGTTGAAATCCAATAACTTGGCACAATCATTTGCAAATCCCAGCTTGTCAACAACAACTTGCATCTCACAATCCATGGAAATTCAAAGCCCATGGATAATTGACTTAGCTTGATCACATTTATGGTAATACATCTTTGTTCTCATCCCTTTCTTTTCCAAAATGTCCTCATTTCATAACTTTAGCCAATGGTTCTAAAGTTTCCTACAAGGAGGTTGGTTGATTTTCCCCTTCTTCTGTCCTAAATATAAAATTTGTTCATTTTGTTCTTGCTTGTCTTTACGATCTCATTTCAATTAAGTCTTAAATTGTTCAATAACCTTTGATGCCAATTATTTTTGTTATACAAGAACATGGTACAGGGCGGCTGATTGGAGAAGGACATGAGTCTAGAAGTTTATACTATTTTGGAACTAGTCCACTTGTGTCTTGTTTTGCATCTCCATCTCCTAAATTTCTACATGATCATTTGAAACATCCTCACTTGTCAAAATTAAAAAAATGGTCCCGTACTTAGTAGTCTTCAAATGTTGGAATGTGAGTCATGTTAGCTAGGAAAACATTATAGATCTTTTCTTAAACAATTTAAATAAGACTTTCCTAGAGAAGGTATTATTCACTGGTGCTAATCTTTTGCTGCCAGAGTAACTCTGCCATCGCTATTTGGTCTGGCAACACCTCTTTTCAGATCGTCTAGGCCAAGCGACCACCACGCAGCAAAGATTGCAGCTATCAGAGCATTGATGCGCCCACACACCTTTCCAAGCTTCGCCACCTGTCACTTTCCACAGTGCATGGCAGCACATCAGACCTTGTCTTCATTGGCAACCACTCGTGTCAGGCTCGCCTTTTTGTCCTCTTTCTAGATCAATGACTATCAACATTATCGGAGTTTGTTTAATTTATAGGATTTTTTTGCCTCATCTTTATCTATGGCCTCTTTTGGTGCCACTATGTTTGATTTGTCTATCCATACCGATTATGTTAATGTACATATATTCATTGATAACTTTGATGAAACTAATTATGATACTTGAACATCAAACATTAAACTATAGCCTCAGAGTTGAGTTATGTTGATCATCTTACCCAGAATGTGGCCACTATTACTAAAATTTAGTCTTCTTCTTGGTAAAAAATATCTGCAATTTAATCAATTGAATTAACAACCTCAAATTTTGAACAATTGAAATAACAAAGTCAGTCTTATATGTAGATGTCAAGATCGAGTTTGTTAATTTCAAATGATAAATTAACATATTTTCACTAAATCTTTACGAGAGTTTAAAACTAATTATATTTATTACAAGCTTGGTACATACAATTTATATGTATCAACTTGAGAACGAGTATTAGATGTAACAGACTTATTTGTTTTTACATTTTTCTTATTTATAGATACATAACCCTATGTGCTCAATATACAGAAGGCATTAATTCTATATCTCTTTTCATTTTATTTTATAAAGACCAACACACAACCTTCAACTCAAAACCTTAAGACATTAAATTTATTAAGTCTTTCTCCTTATATCGATTTTCTTGAGCATTTCTACCAAATGTGAGACTCTACCAATGCCTCTAATTACCTTAAAAAATGTGCTTACATATAAAGCTTATATATTATAATTTGGTCACACTCTACTCAATATGGGATCTCTATCAAGAAGGTTAGTCAACATCCCTCTCAACAAAGAGATTGGAACTATTTTTGGAATTTTAAATTTCAAAATTAAAATGTATAGATGTAATAATAGTAAACATGATTAATACTTAGATTTAGAACAACATTAAAAATTATTACTTAGACAACTTCTATTTGATTTTTCTTAGTATGTACTAATATGTTTTGATTGTTGAGACATAAATATTTTATTTATCAAATGATACAACAACATTCTTATGTTACATATGATAAACAATGTTTATTTAAACGATACGCTATGCTTATTTTATGTTTAGAAAATGCTTGTTTCCTACATGAGCTAAAGTTGTTTCGTTTCAACAACTCGTTGATGCATGCTTTGTCTACCCTGAAAAAGTTTATTTGTTTTGTATAACTTTGTGTTTTACACAATTTCAAATAAAGACACTGTCTAAAAAGTGATAAGTATACATCTAGCTATCAAGATGTTGTTTAAAGAAGAGAGATGCATAAATGGAACATATATAATGTATTCTCTCCGTCCAAATTGCCTAGATGCAAGGAAAACATTCAAGTGAACTTGAAGCTGCTCAATAGCCAAAAAAGAATTTGCAGTGAGTATTTTCTTTAGTCCTTTTATAAAGTTATCCTTTGAAGGGAAGAACAACAATCTTGAATCATAATTTGCAAGTGCTAAAATGTTGCAAAAAAAAAAATTTGTGCCCTGATAGCTTTGTGTAAGAACATTGTCGTGTTTCATCTAACAAACTAAAAGAAAGAACTTAAACCTTATAAATGTTGAAAGACATTATATCTCTCTAGTAAGCAACTTGTGAATTTTTTATCACACCTTAGATAATCTTTATCTTAGTCAAAAGTGACTTTGTGCTAAATACATTCAAATTTTAAACACAAGTGACCAAGTGTTAAAGAGTACTTGAAAAGTTAGTCAAGAATGACTAATTCTAAAATAATACTCATCCAAGTTAACCAAAAGTAATTACAACTTGAAACAATATTCATGTTGCATCTTGTAATGTTAGTCTACTTCATGGAGGTTAACAAGAATTAACTACGACTTGAAACAAAATTTGTGTTGTATCTTGTAATGTTAGTCTACTTCATGGAGGTTAACAAGAATTAACTACGACTTGAAACAATATTCGTGTTGTATCTTGTAATGTTAGTCTACTTCATGGAATTCAATCAGTTGATTGAAATTTGGAGTTGTATTATTAGAAGAACCATTATAAAAACATAAGTAAATATTTTTCATTGTGTATCTTGTCATATTGCATGTTATGGCGCATACGCTAACTTGAGATTAAAAGTTTTCAAACTCAAGTTATTGAACATGTTTTTTTGACATATCATTTGAATGTCTACCATCAAAAGATATCTACAAAAACTGAAAACAAATTAAAACACAATTTAACTATCTCTTCTTGTGTTTTCACAGCAATATAGTCAGTTCATCATATAATCCCCTTTGAAAGAAAAAGGCATAAATAAAGTAAAGAACAAGAATAAGTAAACAACTAAGAGAGAATGATGTTGCCACCAATGACTATCAAGCAACCCATTAAGATTTGCAACAGCGAGGTTGAAAGTATAAAGTTAAATATAAAGATTCCCATATAAAACTCACAACATATATAAATATGGCTTTCTAACCTGTAATGTCCTAGAAGGTATCTGAGTTTTTCCACAATGATGATCCGAGTACAATGACATCTCTTTATCCAATGAGTTGTGAAACAGGCAAGCCTCTCGTTGCAAGATAAGAGCTTGTTCAACTAGATGTTCCAATCGCTTTTCAGGTATCAGTATTGTTGGGGGAAGTAGATTTTGCAATTCCTCCAGCAATTTTGACCGAGTTCTCACCTGTACAATATCTCGCCTTGAAGAACCAACTTGGCCACATGGAGAAAGCATGCACGAAGAAAGTTGACGAATTCTACTACTATCAGAACAAAGAGGTGTAATCTCAGTCCTCAATGTCTTCAATGCATCCATGACCTTTTCCCCATCAAGAAGTTCAAAAAACTTCTGCTCCAATATCAAAAACGAAGCTGCCCGAAGAACATTTTCTTCTACTAGACCAATTTTATTCAATGTGACTATGCTCTCGTCCCAATGGCCATCAAGTATTTGCTGCATAAACAAATTCACAACAGACGAGTGCAAAGGTATGCCAGACTCCTCCTCCAGGCGTTGCCCGCTCTTCTTGTACCCAAGCGAATACAATGCCTTTGTGATTATCCTAACAAATTCCTCTCTTTTTATAACCCCTCTAGAACCAACAACTTCGCTGTCCCCTTCAGATGATAGGGGCCGCGCCATCAAGTCGCTTGAAGGGCCTGCAACAGGCTCCACTGATGACGACGAACCGTTTGAGAGACCAACTAATCCTTTTGAGGATACTTTCATTCGTTTCAAAGCTGGTTCTTCATCCTCCACACCTCCCATGAAAAGCACACCTCAGCCCATATATAACAATTTTCCACCAGTGAGCCAAAAAACCAACACTCCAACACTACAACAAAAAATGCCTCTGGAACAATCGCATGGCACAATTTCCTGCGCAAAAAAAAAACAAAGCAATAATCACTAAACATCACAAAACTCGTCACAAGAACCACAAATCGAACCGCCAAAAAGCAAATTCCTTAGATTAAATTCACGTCCAAACACAATTCACAACAATCATGACACCACAAGCAGTACTCCCCTAAACGCAACACTTCCACCAGATTCCAATCCCTAAGCACGAGAACTACGCTAAACTCGTAAATTCCGGAAACCGAAACCTACTTTCTCAATAAACACACAACAATCGGAAAATGAAACGAACGATAACAAGACGCAACAATCGGCAACAAAAATCGCAGATCCATGAACTGAATAAACGGAAGAACGCGGGGTGATGATCCACCGACTTACCGGAGAAGCAAGAGCAGCGATCTGAAGTTCGCCGCCACCGATGAGCGATCGCCGGTGGAGCACCGCCGATTCTCTTTCCACCTGTTTCCGCTTTCTGCGCTACGCCCCGTTTCCTTTTTTTTTTTTCCTCTCTTTCTTTCTATGCACTTACCGCAGCAGAAGAAGGAGATTGTGGTGTGTGGATATGTTTATATAGAGAAATGTTTCATGGATTATTCTACTGAATTTCTTTTTTTTTTCTTTTTTAATTTTTTTTTTCTTCCTTTAATTTCTCTAATCTCAAACCTTCTGCTGCTACCCTTTGCTATTGTGATTGGTTTAGTTTTTTCAATTATTTGGACTTTTGGTTTGGTATATACCTAGCTTCCATCCTACTTAAATCAACCATTGCATTTTTCTTTTCCTTTCTACCAATGAAAATTCCATTCTCTTTTAGATGCATTGTATGAATAAATTATTAAATTCCAACCACCAAATAGGCACATATAAATGTTATACTTAGAAAATATAGCACATTGATGTATGGATATTCAATGTGCATTCATGTATGTATGTATGGATACATTTGTTAGATTATAAGGAGATAGTGGTACAACCCCCAAATTATTTAGCTCAATTGACTATTTGCTAGGTATTAAAAAATGTTAATATAAGTTAGGTAATGTGTGAGTTAATTTAGTGTGCACCTAATAAAGTGTGGCTTGTTTGATTTACAACTAATTTTGTTATGTTTTTTTAAAAAAAAAAAAAAAATATAAAAAAAAAAAATAAATTCAATGGAATAAAAAAAATGGCCCGATTTTTTTTTTAACAACCGACCCATTTCAGTAGAAGAGAAGGTTCCTTCGGAACACTTATTTATTTCTATTTCAGTATACTGGGTCTCTTTGTTTCATTTCAAAAAATTGATCTAATTTCTATTTGG
>Ga0123340_1002808_pt1 | contig 15969 bp, 13 predicted proteins | sample SirMexnodulemix_FD_89961 | JGI IMG/M metagenome (GOLD analysis project Ga0123340, IMG submission 89961) | Root nodule microbial communities of legume samples collected from Mexico - Siratro Mexico nodule mix | ecosystem: Host-associated > Plants > Roots > Nodule | place: Mexico: Nepantla... | reverse complement strand
TTCTTATACTTTCATACTCAACTCTAAATTTTAAGATTATGATACACAAGTAATTGTACATAAAAATTATTGGTTATGTATTTCCATTTTAGAAGATTTATGATGTAGTTATTGTGTATATATTTTTGTATTTTTTTATTAAAATAGTATATTTTTAAAAAAATTATTAAAAAAACTAAAATTTTAAAAAGTTACAAAAATAAATTAATCATGTGGAAACTAACATCGTCTCAAGAAATACTATTTTAATTTGACTAAAATCGTAGTTCTTCATATAATTTCAGCCTTATTTATGATAATAACAATATTAATAATAATTATAATAATAAAAATAGAGTATTTGAAAAGTTTAATTATTTTGACTTCGATAAACAAGTAAAAAAACTTTCAATAAACATCATTATACAACATTTTCTTAATAAACTTAAGTCCTATTACTGTTTGTTGGTATTTTCTTCAATACCATCTCAGTCTTTTAAAACTTCTCAATAAGGTTCCTATTTTTCTTTTTTTAAATTATGTTAATACGGTTCATTGAATTAAATTGATTGTCGCAGAGTAGTTGTGAAATAAAAGTAGGTGACATGGTAGTGTTTTATATTGACATGTGTTTTTTGTTTTTCATATGTGGTCCTTTTCATTTTCCCTTACTCTCTCTCCTCATCTTTTTCTTTTTCAAATTCACCCTTCCATCTTACCGTTCACAACGAAGAGCGCAGATAAGAAGATGATGGGAAACACATATCGTTGACGGTAAGAGGAAAGTAAGCGAGAATTCAAATGTCTGGCTCTGGAAACGACCATAATTTCTCATTCTCTGTCATCTAGGTAGAGTAACAAGCCTAACAAGCTTTATAAAAAACCTATTAAGTAAACTATTTATAGTAGGATAATTTAAGTTAGGGGAAACCTGCTAAAAGTAATTCCATATTTGCAAAGTAGAAGAACACTAAAAAAAAAAAAAGGTAGTCTCATCTTGTTACCCACATAAAGATATGAATAAACCCCATTGCACTTCCTTATCAAAGGTAATTTGTTCCGAAGCACCCTCCACAAAAGCTAAAGTTTTAATAAAAAAATATAATTAGACCAAATAAGATTACCTCAAACACAAGATGTTGGTAGAAAAGAAAAAAATAAAATCTAGCAGCCTTTTGTTTGAGTTTTCCACAATCTCTAGAATATCATTATGAATATCATCAGAATCCATCAAAACAATGTTCGGTAAGTTATGTAAACCAGAGAAGTTACAAAGAGCTAAAAAAATATAAAATGTGTAAGTGTGTTGTGAAAATAATTTCATTTATAGATGATCAGATAGAAGAAGAAAAATAATAGGAGACAATTTTTCGATATTTATTTTTGAGAAATCTAGCTTTCATAAACACCAAAACCTATTATTATAAGCAAAATCTTCTGCAAGTTTAAGAAGATAAACTTTGTTTTAGAAACTCGAAAACTATTATCAAATTTGAGACTGCAAAATTTAGCCAATTTAACCATAACAAGACCTTGCTTTATTATGTTTCATATAAAACTTTAGATTCATTTGTTAACATAGATGATCATCTATGTACCCGACAGCTATAAGATAAAAGAAAAAAAAAAAACATAATTAACCAATTACACTTTGTCTATCATAGAGTTTGATTCTGACTTTATAAGAGTCTAAAACAATTTAGTCTTATGAGCTCCAACAAAAATGGAAATCCCTTAATTGTTAAAGGATATGGCTCCTTTATTACAACCAAGAAGACACTTAACTTTCCTATTTAAAACGGAGAGTCATCAATAGAAAGAGAAAAAGAAAAGACTTTTATCAATGTTGATCCATTACCAAGACTAAATCATATTCACAAATAAACTACGTATAAGCCTAACAAGAGTTCTTTTATTCCTCTTACAAAAGCAAAACCAATATATAAAACATGAAAAAAAAAAAATCCCTTTGGGATTGGTGATAGGCATCATCTGATTGGTATTAATAAAAGATGAGAGATCATTCGAAAAATTTATATGATGTTTAATTAGTGATTTGCTTTTTTTGTTCTGGATTCCTCACCTTTTAAAAAACCATTCAAATTGTTGTTGTACGTTAATATAGCCATTCTAGTAAAAATATATATTAATTACATTTTGGTGGCTTTTAACGAAAAAAAATGATGTAAGAATAAAAGATAAAGTACATAAAAAAATAAAATTAAAAGAAAAAATGTGATTAGCTGAAAGTAAAAGTTGCAATTAAGGCTAAAATAGTTTTTTGCAAAAATGAAAAATATTTGATACCATACGTTTACTGGGAGTAGAGTGTTAATTCAGAATTGTTACGTTTGTTTTGATTTGAAACAGTGTGTTCTTCGTTTGGTTTGGTTTGAGTGCAGAGAATGGAAGAAAGTGAAGAGTTGCGATCGATTCTGCCATACCTACCACTGTTCATGCGTTCTTCTTCTCTGTTTTGGCCCTCCCAAGCGGTGGAAACGCTCAGAGAACTCGGAGGAGGCCGAGTTGACTCGGGCCACCTCTTGTTCCAAGCAATTTCTCACCTCAGAAACGCTCTTTCTCTCTCTTCCCAACCCTTGTCCCCTTCCACTTCGCTTGGCTACGAACTCTTTTTCGACGAGGTAACGCTACTTTTCTCCCTCACTTTTCAATTTCACCGTTTCAATTGCGTGCATTACATCGATTTGTCTCAGGTTATGTCTCGAGAAGAATCTAGGAAGTGGTTTCAGGAGGTGGTTCCCGTATTGGGCAATTTGCTCTTGAGATTGCCCTCTTTGTTGGAAACACATTATCAAAACCCTCACAATGCTATGCTCACAACAACCGCTCTTCGCTTATTGGATTCACAGCAGCCGGGGATAGTCTTCCTTCCCCAGGTTACTTTCTTATATGTTACTCTTTTGTGTTTTCCACTTCAAATTAGTAACAGTTCGTAAATCACTCACATAATAGTAAAACTTTACTGCTACTGATACTGTTGTTGCCATTGATTTGAGGCGGCCACCGCTGTCATAACTGTTGCTTGCATGACTAAGGCTGCTTCTCCAGGGATGCTAATTTATTGTATGATACTTGATTGTCACATGCGTGCATGCATGCTGGAGATGGTTAACACTATCAATTTTTGTACTGCCATGCGATCTTATTGTATGATGCATGATTTTAACATGCTTTCATGCATGATGAAGATGGTTATGGTTAATGTTACCAATTTATGGCTTTTCAGGAGTTGATTGCTGCTCTACTTGGCTGCTCATTCTTTTGTGTATTCCCAGTCAAAGACAGATATGTGAACCATCTTCCGATGATCAACGTTGATCAATTGTTTGCGTAAGAAACTTTAGCTATAGATATATTTATGTTTTTTTTTTTTTTTACCTCCAAGTATTCGTATCCTCCTATTCAGTTGCTTGTTTTAGTCTTAATTTAGATATCCTAGTGGTGTCTAGATGCTGTGGCACCTGATATATCTTAGACGCGTGCTTGTGTGTGAGAGTGCCAGTGGAAGTGAGAAAGAGTGAGAGAGTTTGAATTGATAGTGGCCTATTCTGTAGGAAAGAGTTATTTTCTTATTTCGTATGTCATTTTATTATTTTTTGAAATCCAAAGATCAGTTTTTTATGTTTTCAGGAGTCTGTATGAAGATTACAGTCAAAAACAGGAAAATAAGATTTGGTGCATCATTCACTATTTTCAAAGGATAAGTGCTAAAATGCCCAAGGGAATTGTCTCATTTGAGCGAAAAGTACTTCACTTAAAAAATGATTCTACTCACATTTCTTGCCCAGATGCCAACTTTTGGAGCACTTCTTCTGTACCTCTGTGCAGATTTGAGGTAATTGAAGGAAATTTATTTCAAACCTTAGAAAATTAGTATATTTTACTATTTATTTTAAATTATCCATTTGGTTTGTAATAGATAATCCTTTGGCATTTTAAATAGGTTCACAGCTCAGGGCTCATAGAAGATCAATCAAGTGAAGTTGTTGAAGTCGATTTTGCAAATAAATATCTTGGGGGAGGTGCTCTTGGTAGGGGGTGTGTACAGGTACAATATGTTTTTATTTCCACCTTCTATAACCTTTTGGTGATTATAATAGCTTTTATACCATAGTTCCTGGTATAAGCATATTCGTGTAGTCTTTGTGTCCATATTGTATTTATTACCTTTCTTCATTTTTTAGATTCTTAAGTTGGGATATTTATTCTGTCACATGAACATTTGTTCTATTGATGTTCGATAATTTTGGTTGTAAATGGACCATATAGGAGGAAATCCGCTTCATGGTCAGTCCAGAATTGATTGCTGGGATGCTTTTCTTGCCAGCCATGGCAGATAACGAGGCCATAGAAGTTGTTGGGGTGGAAAGGTTCTCAAGTTATACAGGGTTAGTGCTACGTAATGGATATGAACTTATAAGAGATTGTTATTGTTGATGCTTACTACTGGATTCATTTACTTAGAAAATGTGATGGGAGAATTGTTTTCAATTTCTATTTGACATGGATCAAGAAAAACATGTTTATTGGCTCTTATGCTTTGCCTAGTGAATTTTCTCATTTTTTGGTCTGTCTATGATGGCCCATAGTTTGCTGTAGCTTGAAAGATTCAAGTTCTGCGTTTATTTTTCTTCTCCTTGTTTGTTTGCACACTTGTGTATGACATATTTTTTATACTTAAGTTTATATCATTCCAAAAATATAAATATTGGAGATTTTACTTTGAATTGTGATAATGTATATACAGTATGCATATGACGGGGAAATTTAAAAGAATACTTATTCTGATATGAGGTCACTTAATATGTTTTTCAGCTGTTTACTTTACTCATTGTTATAGTTGCTGGTTGCGTTCTTCATATTCTAATGGTGATAGTATTTTCTGATTCTTTAGGTATGCATCATCGTTTCGATTTTCTGGTGATTATGTGGATGAAAGGGAAGTAGACACTCTTGGAAGACGGAAAACCAGGATTGTTGCAATCGATGCATTATGTAGCCCAGGGATGAGACAATACAGGGCCAATTTTCTCCTCCGGTCTGTTAATATTGGTTTATGTGGCTGCTGCTTTTATGGATGCAAAATAACAGTTATTTATAGACTATGAGAATATACGAATAAAATTTATAATCTTGAATTCATTATGTTTGATGTTTAGACGTTGAAATTTGTGGTTGTTTATAAAACTTGTGTTTTACACGCATGCATTCCTTGCTAGGTGGAAACACTTTCGAGAATTTTTTTCTCGATCCTTTCGAACAACGGGCCTCCTTTACTATAAAGAGTAGCTATTATAGCATCCATAATATTTGTTCATTCACGAAAACAAAGGTTTTTTTTTAATTTTTATTTTTATTTTTATGTTTGTTCAGTTTTATACCCAAAAGTCAAGAGACTTTGAAAAAGGAATTACTGGGAAAATCGATTCCTAATTTAGTAATAATTTACCCTTTAAGTATTTAACAACACTGTTCATGGTGGTTATATAAAATAAAATGTAAACTTGTTCGTTTCTGCAGTGAGATCAATAAGGCATTCTGTGGTTTTCTGCACCAATGGAAATGTCAACTATATCAGAAAAAGTTGAAAGAGAATGGATGTTCTTTTGCACTGGTTGGTCTCTTCCAATGTTTTTCGGTAAACAATGATACTTTATTAGTGGATTTAGGTTAAGCAACTTTTATTTATTAGGATTCAACCATATCTTCCATCTATCTCCATTGGTCTTTGTTCATTTATCTTTTTTGAACACTCTTTTATTCAGTTTGATGCTGCCACCTCAACATCTATGGAAACAAGTGAAGGAAAATTTTCAAATCACAAAACTACAAATTCTCAAAACGATTACCATAGGATGGATCAGGGTAATAATATTGGGGTTGCAACTGGAAACTGGGGATGTGGCGCCTTTGGAGGAGATCCTGAAGTAAAGTCCATAATTCAGTGGCTTGCAGCTTCTCAGGTAATTTTATATTTTTAGCCAACATTGTATGAGAATGAGGCAGTTATAACTGTGAGTGTTCTGAATGCATTATAAATTCTTGTGTTCTGAATGCAGTTATAAATTATTGTTTCCATAATGCATTATAACATTATGGAAAACTACTTATTTTCCCTGTTATTTTTCAGTAAGAGTTGAAATATGTGCTAGGCTAGAGTGGACATTTAGGAATCCCTCTACCCCTAGTTATCCATGCTCAATTATATACCACCCTTTTGGCCCCTTTTTTGTGGTAATTTTGTTATACGTTCTTGTTGTGAATGGTGTGGCCATACAGCTTATGTTTGATTTAAATAGTTTCAGTATTTGATTTCTTTCTCTTTTTTGGATGATCAATAACACGATTGTAGTATTGAAATTTTGATCGCCGAAGGATCACTAAAATCACCACATTGACAAAAAGTTGATGTAAATCAATTATTGGGAATTGACTCAACAAAATAAGGTTGTGATTAATTATGCTAACTATTTGTTGATACATGAAATTATGTGATTTTAGGCATGGGAGGGGTGAGAGATTGAAGAGAATGAAAAACTGTATTGATATTTGAGATGTATTACAAAGTAATCTATCGATGTATTATTGTGTTTGATATGTTCAGAAAGCCTAGAATACTAACCCTTATTTATACTGATCAGAATCCAGGTAATTAGGGAAACAAATCATGATATAAGGAAATACGATAACTAATCTTAATATATAATGAGGAAACTAAAGCTAAAATATAACATAAGGACATATAGTAGCAAATCCTAGGAGATAATAACAGAAGCCAATCCTAGAGGATAATATAGATATTAACGGTCAGATATTTTCTATCGCTATTTGATAAATAGTTTTAAACTTATTTCTCAAAAGAAAAGAAAAAAGAGTATGAAATGCAGACAGACAAGAGCGTGGTTGGGCATGGAGGTTTGTCTTTGTGTTTTGCTCCCTCACCAGCATAGATATGGTGTGGGAATGTGATGGTTAAGATGAGGTGGTGAGGAATTGGGTCAAACATGTGGTGGATTAATCATACTCTATATTCTGTTTACCTTTTAATTATCATGCTTCAAAAACAATTCTTTCTTGGTTCTTTCCTAACAGGCTCTAAGACCTTTCATAGCATACTACACATTTGGCTTGGAGACATTACAGAGCCTAGATGAGGTACTTTGATCTTCCTTTTGTAGTAACACTATCGATCCTATGGTAGATGGCTTCCTGATAGGCATACGCATTGAAATGTGTCATTATGGATTCACCCCCTCTCAATTATCTTATATATTGCATATCTGCACTATTCAATGTGATATTTGCATGACGTCAACTGGATTGACTGACCTATTCTTAGATTTGAAGATTGCAGTAATTGAAGTTTCCATTTGGTTCACTGTTCGTTTCACAAATATGCATATCCCATTACCTTCATCGCTTCGTTCCTAACTCTTTTCATTGTAATTAGTGGTAATGCTGTCCATGAATCAATTAACTTCAACTATCCAAGAACCAGGAGGATTTCGCACTCAATTTGGACTTGTCTTTGAAAATTTCTTATGAGTTTACTTTGATTGATGTTGTGGCAGGTTGCTCACTGGATTTTGTCACAGAGATGGACAGTCGGGGACCTATGGAACATGTTAGTTGAGTACTCAACAAGTAGATCGAAAGGAGAAACTAATGTGGGCTTCCTTCAATGGCTCCTGCCATCAATAAATGGCCATGGTACTGGGATGGATTTGTCAAATCTGGCTTAATCTTTTGATGTCGAACGTCTTCCTCCTTGTCAATGCATGTTCTGGTTGTTCTCACTTTGAAGGAGCTGTGAAGAGTAAACATTTTTTTGAAGTTTTTTATGTCCAATGAAGGAAAGGTACAAGGCAACCTTTGTTGATCCGAGTCCTCTGGCGAAGGAAATATCCTTGTTGGTGGCAGATATACGTTTTACTTAAATAATCAGCACTCAGCAGCATCCAAATTCTTATCTCTTGATCAGGATTCCGAATTTTTTCTTTCGAAGTGGTGCAGCCATATATTTTTATTATCACCGCAGGTGCACTATTTCAGCTGTAGAATGATTTGTGGTAATGAAAGCGGAAAGCAAATTACTAGTAGGGGGATTTCATCCATCGAACTTGAACTCAGCCATGCCTCCCCTTGGTTTCTTAGTCCTCCATTCAAAACTGTCAGGCACTTCCCTCAACTGCGAGATAGCCCAAACCTAAATATACAGTGGTTTAATTTGAGGAGGAATGCTGCTGACAACTTTTGCTGGGACATCAAAGAGCAAAGGACTAATGATGCATCTACAATCTATACATAAGAGTGATTTCATCTGTTATGCACATGTTCCTATTTTGCCTTTTGATTACATTTTGAATCTGAAAACTTTTATTCTGTTATGTCTCAACAACACAAGAAAAAGAAAGTAGTGTAGAAAAACTGTCACTCTACTAGAAACAAGTGTACACTACTAGTTCATAATGTATAATAATAAATGATGGAATTTATGTTCCTATTTTGACCTTGATTACATCTTAAAATCTTAAGACTTTGAATTTCAAAATTATTATTCTGTTATGCATGTAAAAAATAAAAGTAATAGCGAAAAAAAAAACTATCACTTCAATGAAAGTAATTTTATTCTACGACATAATAAAAGTTACGTACTTTTACTTTTTTTTCTTTTACATAAATGTACCATCTACATTTCTTCTTTAATATTGTTTTCATTTAAATTATAGATTACATATTAAATGTTTAAAATAGTAATACATATATTTTATTTAAGTAAATAATACATAAAATTAAAATTAATATAAGTATTAAATTTTATCTTATCAAAATATGATAGCATAAAAAATACGGATACTAGTTTATAAAGATATCGTAGAAGAGTATTATCTCTTTGATTACTCTATTTTGTTGCCATGATAAACCAATTTTGGAAAATCTTTACGATAACACACCCACCTTTCTCAACTGGGATTTATCTTTCTCTTAAGATGTTTGACTAGGGACTTTGATTGATGTTGTGGCAGGTTAACAAACAAATTGTCACTTCCTACTCTCGCCGAAAATGTCTTTCAACCTTGTACAAAAACAAGAACAGACCAGGTAATCTCATCGACAGCAAAGGTTGCGGAATTCAAACAGGGGTTTGTGAATCTACAAGGGAAATCGTGGGTAAGACAAGTGTAACCTCGTCTGGCAACAGAAGAACAGATTCAAGCGGCGCTAACAAATGGAAGACCATCAGAGTGAGGCTGAGGCATTTGGAAAAGTCCATGAAGTAAGGCTAGCAGAAGATAATGGTGGTTGATAGGGCTAATATAGATAGATAGATGGACTGCTGTCATAAATACTACCTTTTACACAGGTTGCTTTAAATTGAAAATTCTTAATGTAAGTTATTCGGCAAACGTCTTTCATAACTAACATTCTCACCAGAAAAGTGTTAACATCTCATAACTAACATGCCTCAAACCAAATTTTCAAAAGTGGATACAAGTGCGATGAATGTTCAACAAAGATTTAATTCTTGTCATCTCCGTACCAATCAAAGTATGAATACAGTCATGCTGTAAACCCTGTAATCATGTTCTCCTATACATAGGCGCTGTTTTCGGTCATAGGAATTTATCGTTAAAAAACAGTTAAATTAAAATATAATACCATATAACAACTAGAACGTCTCTTCTAAGAAAAACCCTTTTAGTTTGATTTAGTTTTAAAAGGAATTATTCATCAACAAAATGCACATGTTCAATCCTTTTCATATTACAGTTACAGATTTATTGATAGGCTTGAGTATTTTTGCATGATCAAGGTATTGTGGCATTTTCTTGGAATACAAATAACAGTGCATGAAGGTAACCCAAGTAACGCAGACCAACAAGATATCATACAACGCATTCGCCCAAATATCAAGATTGTCATATGAAGGCATAGTTTACACAAAAAAATCTGAGTTCCAAAGTTAATCCTACGCTGATGTATTGCATTCCATGATCGCTATGGACTAGTACAATCCAATTCCTCTATTATAAGTACAAAAGGGGCAAATACAAAAAATAAGGGGAAAAATCAGTTAAGGTCCAAGGTAGTAAATAACGGATATGGTTAGGAAAGAATTTGCCAAAATCAACTCAGAAGAATATAGACTCAAGCAGACCAGTTCGCTTCTAACCCACTGAGTGACTTGGCTGTACTAATTAACTATTATGAAGGACAATTACCGACAAACTACTTTACAAAATATACAAACATGCTTAAATAAGGCAATGCAGTACAAAATTGCAGTTCAATGCTCATTCTTAACTCTTGCCTTCAATATTCCAGGGAGTGGTAGAGATGAAGGAGGTCTAGTCGGAGGGTTTGAAACTGAACTAGGAACCTGTGCATGATACAAACTAGACATGCTAGAACCTTCCCCGGCATCTGTAGTACTGTCTGGCTTGTTATCATTCTGAGATCTCTCACAAAATTTCATTGCCTTGAGAACATAGTTATCATCATGCAGCTCAAAGGGAGTGCTATACAGAGAAAATGAGCAAACAGAAAGTAAGCATACATCAAAAAAGATTTTGAATTATATAAAGTTACAATAACAAAAAGATGATTCAGAAATGACTCATGGATTTATAAATAAAAAGATGACATGGATTTCCCAATGCAGCCTCTGTTTGACCATAATAGTATACACGGATGATTGAATGTATAATACAAGAGAATTAGGAACACATTCAGGACAGCAAATGGGTAAGATGAGACAACATTACTCAAAGTCGTGTAATAAAAGCCTCCTTACCTATTGAAATCAAAATGCACGAGCTGCATATCTTCTGATATTTCCACTTCAACAGTTGCATGGGGGCGTGTCTACAGGCCCGAAATAACATTAATTAAGAACATGTTTGAGTAAACAACTTAATTGAATACTTATTCATGAGCTTAAGCAAAACGACAATATTATATTAAGTTTTCCCTTGAAACTTAACAAGTTAAAAAGTGCTTATAAGAAGTTCATAAGCTCAAATTAGTTCTTCTACAAACCCACTAAAAGCTAAAAGTAATAACATGAAAAGCGACACCATAACAATTTGCAATTGGGTGCTCTATGTATATTTCTTTAGTTAGTTCCTTTCTTGCTTAAAGGTGAGCTGGTTCTTCCTAACCCTTCGTAGTCTACAACTATCGTCATAAATCCTGTATAGACATTCATAAGCCTAGAGCAGAAAAAGTGACTAACTTAACCTGAGAAAAGCGAACTAATGGTGTAAATATTATTAATAAACATACCAACTACGTTTATTTTCAGTTGACAAATACTAACAAATGTTCATAACAATGGTGAAGAAAAAATTATTCTAGTTAATTTTACACAAGAAGCAGGAGTGAGCTCTCATCTGATATTAGATCACTTGTGATCTAAACTTTTGGCTTTAAGCCAACAGATTAGGCAAATGGTGACTAGTTATATCAGACTTAAGACCAAGGAGATATAAGCATTATCTAACAAATCAAAGATCCAAAAGGGAAAAATTAAAAACCATTTCCATTGGACAAAATAACCAAAAAACAGTACATTGTAGCATACCTGCACCAGAATGAAGGGTAAAGATACACCTCCATTGGGAGCATTCCCGGAGCTATATAATTGCTCATTCCGTTGTATAAGTTTTTGAAGACCTATGTACTTCATAAATTAATACAAAAGTCAGCAAACAGAAATCAATCATTATGGACAAAAATCCATAGGGCCTTCTTACAAAACATTAGCAAATTTCAAACCGTAAACTAGGCACAGGAGTTCAAACTCAGATTAAATCCAATATTGATAGTGGTCCTTACTTGGTCCTCCAGCTCTTGCAAATAGGACGCTTTCTTTTCAATTCTATTCCTTAGCCCCAGACGTTCGGTCTGTTGAATTGAGTTAAAATTATCATTTTCATTGTATTATTTAGAATAACTGAGAGCATCATGGTAAATAATGTACCAAAGAAATACAACTGAATACTGTTCACAAACCTTTAGATCTTCAATATCACTTAGACTTGTGCGAGGAAGACCCTTCCATTGTATTTCCTTTTTATCCTTAGAAATAATATCCATTGCCATGAGAACATTCAAAGCATCATACACCCTTCGACGAATGTTTTTCTCATCATATTGTTGCTGTCAAATGTTAAACCGCAAAAATTAAGTCCATAATATTTATCTTTACACCCAGTCTGAAACAATTTATACAAAAGAAAAAACCTGATCAGGAGTTGAAGCACCATTGCTTGGATCAGCAAATTCAGCTACAAGTTCATCAGCTACCTGAATACAAGCACAATGCACATCAAATATATAAAAATAAAGAATAGGTTCACTTAAGGAATTCCAACCAGAGTTTATGACAAGTTGAATTACAAAAGTGACATGAAAACACCATATACAGATTGTAGTACTTGAAGAATCCTCAATAACATCATATAGGCATCTAAGAAGTCAAAGGCTACTCATAGATTATGCTGGATAACCAAGAAAATATGAAAATAAAAACTACGAAAGTATGAGAAGGGCTAAACCCAAAAGTAATTTTTCAATGCATACAATTTAAATTGAGTACAACACATTAGAACTAGAAACACGCATGCGGATGTGCAAATGCATTGACAAATATATTAAGCAATTAATTGGAAAAATGCAGAAGCTGTAGTATACATTCATTTTACGTGCATATGGCATATAAACTGAATCCAAAATTGAATTCCAGTACAGCACAAACTGATTTAGAATAACCAGCTGACCTCATTGTAAGTTGTTCTTCCCTTGCTTTCTACCTTCTCACAGACTGAACAGCCAATAAAAGAGAGACAAAACAATTAAGGAAATATATAATCATAACAGCCTCAAAAATATGATAATCTTAGGAACACAAGGGACTAAATACCACAGATGCAGATTGAGTTAATGCATGGTTGGAAAGAGATTATTTCTGAGGAAAAATCATTTATATTACAAAAGTTCTCTGAAAAGCTGGTAAAAGGCAGTTATTTTTCAAAACAAAACACATATCATAATCTGCACAGCGTGCTATATGCAACTTTGAAAGGACAAAGCTGTTAACAAGAAAAGGTCAAAAACCCTTTTAGTTAAAGAGAAAATGTCATATTGGATTAGGTTGAAGACCTTTCATACTAAATTGGCGGAGACCTCTTCCACTCTTATCACCACCAACAGTGCGTTGACCCCTCTTTTTCTTCTTGCTACTGGTTAAAAGGTCACAATAGGTAAGAATAACAGTATATATATCATATACAGTATATAATGGTATTCTGAAACCCCAGACACGAGCATGTAATAGATAGAACTTCATGCATATATCACTCAAAAAGTAGTTAGTGGATAATTTTATAAAAGAAAGCACAAAACATAAAGCATTAACATTTCCAACTGCCCAAAAAGCTCTAAGTTAAGCACAAATACACTTTCATATTCCTCTACATAACTCTAAACAAACGATGATTTCACTGTCATACTCAGGATAAGACATAAAAGAAAAACCCTCATATCATGAGAAATAAGCAACAGCAAACTAAGGAAAAGACTATGAAAGCGAGGATCACAATACAACAATACATACTATACCACGGCATTCACATTCTAAATTGCACCAACAACAGAAATCCTCAATCAATTTTGGGTAACTCTACAGCATGTCATATTTGGCAAATAACTAACATAAAAAAAAAAAAAAAAAAAAAACAAAAACAAAAAAAAATAAAAAAAAAAAAAAAAAAAAAAAAGACACGATGACAATGGAGTGTCACAAAATAAAACTACACATTGAGACACGAAAAGCATCAAGAATCAAGAACTTCATACATCAGAAACATTTCCTCACATTTATACATCTAAAAAGACTACTGCAAAAGTCTTAAGCTCATACAGGGTTTGCTCTTCAAAATGCAATTGTAGAGGAAAACAAGTCCCTTAATAGGTCATAGATACAGACATAAAAACAAAATTACACGAGAATGCTAGTAGGGCAAGAAAGAAAAATGAAAAAGGAAAATATCAGATTATTTAAGATTGCAAACAAAGAGAAAGTTTGACAACATTTGGCCCACTCTTATCCCTCATGGGGATTCAAAAGATATTCATGATTACCTAACAAATGAGTGATTGTTTTAATTATTTTCCTATTCTAATTTGAGTTTTAGAAAGTTTGTCTCCGTTCCGTAAATATTTAAGTAAGAAATCGTTTTTCGAAAAATTATCCAAATCCATGTTTATTAGAAATGGTACATTCATGAGAAATGTCAAAACCCACAAACTTCAAACAAAATTCACAAGTCAAATGGCATCTGGTTCGCAGCACATCACATAATTATACATTTCTACAAGCTCAAAGGACAGTGAGAACTCACGCAACTGCACCATGTGATCCAGCTTCATCACCATGTATGTCAAGATTATTTAACCTAAGAAAGGTGTTATCACTAGCCGGTGTAGCCATTGTCTGCTCACTCCGGCTGGATGGTGACCCAACACTTCTGCTAGTTGACATTGATTGACCTGAGAGAGTAGTTCCACGGCCTGGCAGCTCTTCCTCCTCTTCGTCTCGAAATGTTTGCTGGGTTTGTATTCCCATGTTGATAATTTGCTTACCTCAAGGCCTGGAAATAAATCTTACCAGTGGAAACTGAATTCAATTGAACAAGAGTTTCGAGGTGAAGCCAAACTTCTCAATGGTAACTCTCTGAACAAACCAATAGTGTTTTCAGATCAGCATAAGATACTGTGTAACAATAACAGGGGTCAAAGAATTTAATCCAGCATCCACCAAATTGCAAGCACGAAACGTATACAAACCATCAACCGATTCCACATACATACTGCAAAATAATTAGTGCAACTGTAAACATAAATAATGAGAAGTTGCATTGCATTTGTTCAATTGATTGATTTGCACTGCAAAGAAAGACTAAAATTAAACATTAGTACAACAAAAAGTATTGTAAGTAATAAAACTCGACAATTTTGCTAAGACCTAATGTGTGAATCCTTCAAACCTGTCCAAATAGTAAAACTCCTTTTTTCCAATTCTCAATCTTTTAAAGAGTTATATAATAAGAGAAAGAATCTAAGAAATTGAAGAAGCCATAATTGATAAAACGAGAAAAAGAAAATTGACAAATTAGTCACTTCAGTTATCAACATCTAAGCAATCAGATGAATAGAAAGTTCCACAAATTGAAGCTACGAATACTCACCAAAAAATTGAGCAGTGTCCCTCAGAGTCAGAGAAGACCTAAAGTTGAAGATGAAGGAGAACCCAAAGAGAGAGGAACCACCGGAACAAATGTTTGCGTGTGCGAGAGAGAAACAAGAAGGATACCAACATAGGTTTTATTGTGTTCTAAAACTTACCGGTTCAGTAAACCGGTCCATTCTTTTTTATAAAAAAAAAAAAAACACTAGAATTTTTTTAAATAGCCAATATATTTTTATCGAATCCAAACCCTTAGCGAGAAGAGATTTAAGAGACCCAGAGACAAGAACACGTCGCCGATAGCGCGGAAACCCACACTTTGAAATTAACGTCGCAAGTAATGTTTTATCATTTGTTTCTGTTTTTTTTTTTCACTTGATTTTTCTTCGAGAATACTATTTTTAATGGTTGATTTTCTGAGAGTTGAATGATTGTGCAATGAAATATCTTTAGTCTGATATAACATTAAGGTGTCTTTAGATTTGAAGATGGATTTCAAATAAGTAAAAAATATATATTCCAAGATGATTTGAAATGAGTGAAAAAGAAATGATTTGGAAGGAAAGTAATTAAAGTATTTATATTTAGATAAAGAGAGAGATAATAAGAAAGAGATGAGATGGAAAGATGAAAAAGTTTATGAAAATTTATAAAAGGTATAATTAGAATTATTGATATAATATTTTTTATTATAATTTTTAGTTTTAATATTATTATTA
>Ga0123340_1002807_pt1 | contig 15973 bp, 10 predicted proteins | sample SirMexnodulemix_FD_89961 | JGI IMG/M metagenome (GOLD analysis project Ga0123340, IMG submission 89961) | Root nodule microbial communities of legume samples collected from Mexico - Siratro Mexico nodule mix | ecosystem: Host-associated > Plants > Roots > Nodule | place: Mexico: Nepantla... | reverse complement strand
TGGATAAAATTTTGTCACCATCAATTCTAACTAATAAATTATATATATATACCAAAAGTCAAAAGCTCTTTACATCTAGATGATCTTCATCTTCAATAAACCTCAACCATTAAATTTGGTAACTTCTTTTTTCATACTGAACTATAAACCCATATTTAGACATTTTTTTATCTAAGATTTTCGTTCAATGTACCTTAGTTTTTCTTCATATTTCATTCACTGTAATAACATTCTATTGGATACAAATTTCTCGACAAAGTAAATATAAGAATGTGTATATTTAACCACTAAAGTAAACACATAATTATCATAAAGTATTCATCTCTAATACAGGGCTGCACCTTGCATCTTCCAGTAAAGCAGCATTATTCACGAGAAATATGAGGATATTACACTGTTTTTAGTTGAGAAAATAAATATATTTATATTTTTTATAAAGAATCAATAAATTTACACATTTTAAATTGTTTTACCCTTTTATTTTGCCTCTTTCTGAAATAACAACAGGTTGACCTTTTGAAATCATTTCAAGTGTCTTTAATAGTTTTGTTCACTGTTTTTAGGTCTTAGACACAGTGCAACTATTTGAGGAAAATAGGGTAGCTGTTCACTAATGAACATGCCTGGTTCCAGTCTCCAAATTGAAACAGTTCCCTCTTATGAAGCAACTCTCTGTTTCGGACTATCAGTCCAAACGCAGTGTTAGTCAAACGCAGTGTTAGACAACTTTGAATAAATAAGGTCTTAAGTTACTGCGACCAATCACGATCGATTCAATTATCGGAACAAGTCTAAAGTCAACCATGACGGAAAAATATATAACACCAAATTAAATATTCATAAGAACCCAAATTACGTTGATGAGATCGAACATTTTGATTTCATTGACTTGAATTTCTAATTTAAAATTTATATTTAAACTATTTTAAAATAGCTTCCACAATTTACATTTTTTATATTTTTATATCTAAAATAAATATTCTCTGGCTCCAAACTTTTTAAAACAGATTTTCAAGCTCCAAAATTGTTTGTTTGTTTTAGATTTTACAAAATAATTTATATTGAAATTAATCTTTATAATAAATTTTACAATAACAGGTCCCACTTTCCCTGAAAAGAATGGTAGGGTAAGAACCCATCACATGGTTTTACGCGTTTCTCACATTCCAAGACACGTTACGTGGCACGCCGATCCCACTCTCATGGGTAGTTCGCCTAAATTCTGCTTCAAACAAATCTAATAGAATTTCATGATCTGTTATGCACACACATCTATGCTTTAGTTAAACCTCGTGTTATCAGTTAATTTAATCTCACCAAGAAGTAACGAGTCAGAAAAGAAACACTACATGAAAAAAACCCTCTTTTCACTAGTGAAGCATACCACTTCTAGAATGTCTTGCGTTGGAAGACTCACAATCTAAGATAGAATCTAGGAACAAATAGAAAACGAATCTGAGACGAGACGTGAATTAAATTAGATACAACTTGAAATATGTTACACTTTTTAATCATATATGGTCAGCCCTATGATCAGTAATCTCAAATCAAACTTTACAGTATCGAAACTCATGCATCAGAATAACTTGGACTTATAATTTTTAAAATAACAGAACAATTATAGGGAAAAATAAAAACATAAAACTTTTCGGTGGATTACCGTTGGGAAAGAGGTAATGACACCTAAGTATTGACCTCAAACAACCACCAACGTTCACTCACCACAGTTCTCTTTATTCCGAATGCTTAGTGTGTGCTTGTGGCTATATTCACCGTTCATTCCAACTTTAAATTGGGGTGTCAAGTTTTATCTGGTCAAAAAAGCTGAAGACTTCTCTAACTCTGAATTTCCAACGCCAACAGATGAAGCATTCAGGTGTGATATCCTTAAAACTCGGCAGCATTGAAGTCAGAGAATATGTACAAAAGGCAGTCCTAATTTGTTGGTTGATCTGCCAAACAGCTCCACAACTCTACATCAGCACACGATATGTTTACACTGGGCTCTTGTCACAAAATCCCGCATTTTCCCACAGAAGCAGTTTTGTCATGCGAGGGGAAAAAAGTAACAATTGGGTTTCCCACCTGGTTTATTATGCCTTCCACTTCCTTTCTATCCGAATCTCTAATACCAATGGCATTACATTGTGCCATAATCCAGGGTTTCCCAGCTGAAGGGAGCAACTGAGCCTACGAATGGGCGTCCACGGAAGAACACACAAACACATACACAAACTGCAGCAACAGCTAGCACTGAATAAATAAAGGGGCGGTGAAGCATGCCCTGTGAACCTGGAATTCTCCTCTTGCAGTGAATTTCTGCAGTCGCACACTTGGCACAAGAACTCTGACCTCGTTTGAGTGGGTTACTTTGCTTTTGCTTAAGCTCCACCCTTAGAGAGGGTTGCGCTATCTCATTCTCAATTGTTACTGAAATTTCACCCCTTTGTCTATCAGCAAGTTTACGGGCAACCAGCACGTTATAAGAGTTATTATTCCTCATCATAGCATAGGCATGTGGAGTCTGACCATTAGCATCCACAAGGGATTCCCAGTACTTCAAGCCAATCTGTAGCAACATAAGAACAAGTTAAAAATAAAATACAACGAATAGAGGACAAGAGAAATAGAATCATACAGTAAAGGGTGAAAATAATGCTAAGGTAGAAACACGGTAATTCCACTATTTTATATCTTAATTTTCCCCTGCCCCCCTAAAAGCAAGAAAACAACAAACAAATGACCAGGAGAGACACATCAAAGCAAGAGAAATATGCATTTACTTAAGGTTCAAATCAGAAAATCCCCAGTACCACCTGCCATCCAGGAAGGGGGCAGATGATATTTACCCAAAATAACTACTGCAGGAACCTGGTTCTGTATTACCCAATTAATTTTTTTCCCCTTTCTGCTACTTCAGCGAAAACAGATGATGGGTGTCATTTTTTAACAAGGCATAGCAATGGTGTGTAGAGAAAAAATTTACCTCCTGTGGGTCACTTGTTAAAGAGTCAACTACACTCTCAGAACCAGATGTGCATGCTGCCAAGTGCAAGGGTGTAATACCAGCAGGTCCCTCAAGATTAGGAGGAAATACATATTTCCTGGATGTATTATTTTTGTTCGGTAAAGAATAGTGGATGAGCAAATCAACCATGCCTATGTACTTTCTTTTCACTGCTCTATTTAAGAGTTGGATTGCATTCAACATCTCCACTGACCCTGTTGACAACGATTCCCCTTGCAAGTGTTTACCAACCAGCACATCGAGAAGGGTTTTCACTAACATGCAACAGTTTCTTTCCACAGCAAATGTGAGTACAAATTTGAACCTGTCAAGAGAATAAGATGGAACCTCATGCACATATGAGAATCTTTCTCTTTGGAACAGCCAACCAAGCTCATTCAAAAAATGTAAAGCCTCCTCCCTTGATCTCGGCCTTCCAAAATGATGTTCATGCTCCTCTGAAATGGCATCACATAATTTTTCCTCCTGGTCAAATTCAGACTCAAGTGGTCTCAATTCCTTGCAAATGGTTTCATCAGCTATTATCACTGGAAAACTGTTACCCTTGAAACCATTTTCAATCTGATCATAAAGATAGGCCACACTTCTTATTAGCATACACCATATTCACACATGAAAAATGCTATAGACATGCATGCGTCTCTGCAAGTGCAGAGATTGTAGAAAAATACCTCAATAAAAAAGCGACCTGCAACACCGGGTGAAACATCCTGAACTTTAAAACCACTTAACTTTATCTTATCATACATCACACCAGGATATGAAGATTTGATGACTTCTGCTGATGAGTAAGAGCCAGTACCCGTACAGTGGATCCTGCAAAAATAACGGACAAATATTAGGCAAACAGACCAGAAAGAAGCGTATTACAACATCCAAAAAAGGGGAAATTCTATACTGACTTTGTGCCAGGAGTTGACAGGTTTCTACCCTTCAACGAGATAGAGGTTTCCTGTCCACTAACAATTGCCAGAGGGGACACAGATATCAACTCTGGCGACTTCCATGTCCTCCACGGTTTGCATATGCGTACCTTCCCTGGAATTTCAAGATCAAAAAGGATCTAATTCAACTCCTTCATAAGAAAATTCCAGTAATATCCAATTTATGGAAGAAAACAACAGTCCCAAGAGCAAAGCTCTGAACATAATAATATTCAATCTAAAAAAAAAAGTGTTAAACCACAGTCACACATTAGGACTAGTTATGATGCTCACCATCTTTGTGTGAAGCTAATTGACTGCCAGAATGTACTAGAAACCTTCCATTTCTCCAAAAGTCAGAATCTGAATTTTGAATTAAAGATTGAACATGTTGGAGGAAGTTTTCTTCTAGCTGCAAAAAACACAACATGCAAACAATCAGCAAGATGGAATTATAAAAGCAGTAAATGTACATCACAGCAGTTCACTTACTTTTTCCCAGGCAGCAGAAGACATTGAAGCATAAAGTGATAGGACCACACAACCAGGCCGTATGTAGCTCTCCATGTCAGATGGCCTATTAGAAAGCCAACTGTAAATCTAGAAAGAAAAAACAAAGTTATTTACATTATCAGATATGCACATTTGACAGGATATTTCGTAATAAAATAACTTCCCCGTGTCAAATTTTAAAGGAAAGTGCAAACACCTGTGATCGCAATGTTGCTGGGAAATGGCTAGGATGCTTGTCAAATAGTTTAAACATTATTCTACCAGTGCGATCCTGTCGTAAAACCACAAAATAGACCCAATTCAAGAATATTATTTACCCAAGTGAGCTTAAAGACAATACAGGTACAGCAAAGTACCAATTACGTAAAAAAAGGAAGACAGGGTTGTAAAATCCCAAACTTACCTGAGCATCTGAATTCAAACTGGGAGGTGAATGATCAGAGCCCGACGATGTATACCCAGCTTGAAATGGAACACTTTGAAGCCAACTAGGTTGTTGGATCCTGTTATTTGACCCTTTAAATAGATCGAGAGAGACATTACAACTATGACTTTGGCTAGTTTCCTTGTTTGAATTAACTCCTCTTCCAGAGGAGATGCTCCCCGGCTTTAGACCTCTAGCACCACCCTGCAAATCAAACTGCATCTCCACGACAGGAGGAGAAGGAGGAGAAGACGATGGTGACCTCTCTTCTGCAGGGTTACTACTGTCAGACGAGAAATACTTTCTTGAAGATGCTAGTTTAGGCAAGCTGTCCTCTTCCGGGGAGGAGCTAAAGAGTTGCAGCGGTAAATTAACTCTAACATCCTCCTGGCAGTCTGAATCTTCAACTGGAGACTGGGAACTGCTACTGCTTCTTTCTCCGCCAACTGAAAAGAAGTGCTGTTGTCTCACCTGATCAGCACTGCTCCTAGACTTAACACTACCGCCATCACTGCTGCAGCTTCTATTTTGAGATGGGGACGCATTGGCATCAGGGCCAGACCCAGACAGAGAGGTGGAAAGAACAGCAAGTAAGTCCATAGTTAATGGGGCAGCCGGGGTATGGTTCAGTTGGTCATGATGATGATGATGGGAGGATGGTGTCTGCGATTGTACATGATCTTTTTTCCCGTTGACATTACCAGCATCCAGCAACTTGGTTGCTAGATCCGCAGGCAAAGGTATCCTATTGAGAATCTGAACAAGCTGCTCCCTATCCGGAACTTCTGATCTTCTTTCTTCAAATTTTCCTACACGCGACAATAATCATCACAACCCAAACAAATTTACTGCAAGCTTATTTTACACTAGAAACCAAAGACCTAATTCACAAGGGTACGCTGGTTTTTTATTATTTTCCTGATAAACAAGCCATTATTTTCTCAAATTAGTTTTTCTTATCCATAACTTCTCTCAAAAAACTATAAATAATTATTATTTAGAAACTATTTTCGCATCAGCTTATTGTGAAAAGAAAATCGTTGTTTTCTTAACTGATGTTAAAAAGAAAAAAATAATCATAATTATCTCTGCAAAAGTCAAATAAAAACTATTGATCACTTTTCAGATTATCAGCTTTTATTTCGAAAATATAGTTTTTTATTTAGGGAAGATAAAATTTGTTAGATCCCTCAATTTGCAATCAAATTCGACCTTAGTCCATATGCTTGATGACCTTAGACCAAAACAAATAAATCTAGTTTTCGTAATCCTAAAAATTAATAAATCAGTGCCTGTTTATGAAACTTAGATCCTAGGATGAGGACCGAAATCCACCAATTATAGAGAGAGAAAAAAAACTAAATCATTGTTTTTAAGGCTTTACGAGATTAACTTTGACTGAATACAAAGCAATTACACCCTAATTATTAATGATTTCTCATAGATGCTAGATAAATCTAAATATTTATGAAATAAATAAATACTCCATCAACGTGTACTCATTACGATCATTCCAATTGAATTCAACTAGAAATAACTTATTTAAAACAACAAAAAGTATAAATTAATTAATTAATCAATAAAACTAAAATTGAATTGAACGAGTCTCACCCTGAGAAGCTCCGGCGATTGCAGTCAACAAGTTGAAGATTTCCAAATTTGCTGCTGCTGCGGCGGCGGGGGCCGGCGTGGCGGAAGTAACATCCTCCGGCTGCGTTTTCCTCCGGCGGCGGTTGTGTCCGGCGAGTCTCCGGCGGCAGCTCCGCTTCCCCTCGTCAAACTCGGACAGCGGGTGAAACCTACTACACTGCTGACAAAACCTTTGCATTTGGTTGGCGAGAAGCGCCTTGGAGGCCTTGCTATGCGCCTCGCACACCTTGTGCCTCCGGTGATAGTCCTTCGCCTTCGACAGATCCTCCCTGCAGTTATCCACCTGACACATCGGATACGTCGCCGCTCCGGGCGACCCCGAGCGCACTCTCTTGTTCCCGCCGCCGCTCACTCTCCCGGCGAGGTTGAGCTGCCGCGGAGCTTCCGCCGCCACGCTCTCCTCCTCGAACACGACGCCGTCGCTCGGCGGCTTCCCCGCGAACCGCACGCTGTCCCAGTCCCACTTCCAGCTCTCGCTCGGAGTCCCCGCAACGACGCCGTACGACAGATCGCGCTTCCGCTGCATCAGAATCGGAGGCGCAGCCACCTGTTCCATTTTCCCCCAAAAATAGGAAACGAATCTCCCAATTCCAATTCCAATTCCACAAAATTAAATCCTCTCTCCTCAAAAGCGATTAACGAAAACCAAATCCAGAAACATCCATAACCACAGCAAGTGCGTAATTCGCGAAACTCAGATCTGAGAGATTTTTTTTTAATTTAATTTCTTGTTTTAGGTTTCTTTCTTGCAAGGGTTGTATTGCATTGGATTGTTGTGTGTGAAGGGTGTGTTGTGTTGTTAACGTGTTTGTTGGGATGGGAATGGCAAGATTGGTAAATAAAGTGAGTTTGGAGGGTGGTTTTGACGTGGAAGGAGGTGTAGAAGAATCCAAGAGGTTTCGTTTGGCCGTGGCCACTTGGGTTCCGTACGATTGTAGTGGTTTGGTTTATACTTTTTTTTTGGGTAAAGGGGTCTGTAAGGTAACAGTGGCACCACTTTTATGAGGGAGGGATATTTTGGGAATTGCACTGCTCTTTCTTTGCCCTATCCCTATCCCATCATCACCTTCTTATTCTTACGTGATAATATTCAACATTATTCATATATAATAAGGTACAAACTTTAGGCTAAATTTATTTTTTACAATGATGTCACTGTTTATTGGACTATAAAATGAAATTCTTGGTCACAAAATTTAATGTAAGTGCATGGATGGCACATGATTCATCTTGCACCACATGATCAATCTTCCATCACGACATCAAAAGTGTGTGACAACTCTTGGGAACAGTCCCCACCTATAACATTGACAACACTTTCGATTTCGTTCACATTGCTTTCGGGAGTGAAAGTCAGGGTTACCTTAATTGTGATTAGTTTTCATTAAGCCGCTCTATATTCACTAACCGTTAATTCGTCTTTGTGTTTGAACTTTAATGTGATTCTAAGAAACATATTTTTGTAGTTAAAATATAAAGAAAATAATGCTTTTTCAACTAAGATGTCACTTATGACGTAAATTAATATAACAGTATTCAAAAAGATTAAAAAATTTATATAAAACTGAAGTTGAAGAATTTCACAAGTGAAGACTTAAAAGCATAATCAAGTTTAAGATAATTATTAATGGTTTGAAATTTTAAAAAAGGTAGTTTTTTTCAGTTAAGGATATTTGATAGGTGTTTTATAGAGTTGTGTGATTTATGATTAATCAAAATATAGTTGTAATTAAAAAAATTAGATATGATAAACTCGATAACATTATGTTATCGTATCTTAAGTTTAACATGGAGATAATAATACAATAGAATGTATGTCATGTTTAAATAATATATTATCCTTTTTGTTAACATTATCATAAAAAAGTATAAAAATACTAAATTATTTTAAATAATTATCAAAATTAATAATTCTTTAACATAAATGATTCAAAATCATTGAAATAATTCAAAAGCAAAACATTATATTGAAAACTATAAATTAATATAACAACTCAATATCTTAAAACTTTTCAATCATTAGCACAAGTAAAATGTCTTAAGATTGTTTATTAAACTACCTAAAAATCTTGTAATAAAAAATAGTTTAAAATGCTTAAAACAAAAAAGTCTAACAAAGAAAAAAATTGACTAAACTACATTTTAAAATAGTTCATCTCTATATAATTGTTATATTAAGGATTTTACAAATTTAACATAATAAGCATAGTCATAACTTCAAAACATATATAATTGATAGAAATATTATTATTGTCTTCTCTCTTACATCTAAATGTTATTGTAGACAAATGAAAATTCATTTTTTTAATTCCTTTGTAACTTTCTTTTAAACAACAAATATATTTTTTATTAACGTTAAGGTGATTTACAATTATAATTAATCTCTTTAAAATAATATAGAGACACTTTTCAAAATGTTTTCTTTTTTTCAATTGAATTTTTATATGGTCATTTTTTTTTTAAATTGTGTTTGATTCAAAGATGTTGGTTAATTGAAATTTACTTCTGTCAAGATTTTGTTATGCATTCTCTATACTTAACTCTTTGACAACATTGACATGGGTGACAACTCATTTATCTATATCATACTCTTTTTCAATAGCAATAACAAATTCCTCAATAAGTGACATTGAAGTGAAACTATAATCTTTTGCATTGGAACGACTCTATATAATAATAATAAATAAATATTTTTTAATTTATTATAAATTTAAAGTAATTCAAAATTTCATTTGAAGGAAAAAAATATACACAATAATCTTTATATATTCATTCGAGAAAGTATTATTATCTACAATTATTATAATTTTCTCATCATTTTGATCAAAACCACTCTAATTTAACATATCTAAAATATTGAATTATGGTACTCCGTCCCTTTATTGGAAATGCAATGTGTGGTTTAACTTAAATTCACTTCTAAAAAATTAGTTCCCGAATTTTGTTTCAATCATTCTCAAGTGATTTGAATTGCTTTATATATCATCTTTGACTTTGACTTTGATTCATAACTTCATCATCATTTTGGCCATTGCATGAAGACTCTCTTTTTATTGAGATTTTTTTGCATGAATTTTTATATTTCATTCCTATTTCATATCAAATTACATAATCATTTATAAAATGCATTTCAAAATTAAAAAAATAAATAAATATGTAAAATGGAAAAACTACATAGTTCAATTTATAACAAATATAATCATATTGATCTTCCTAATCCTTAGGAACAATATCTAATTGAAATAAGTAAACATTATAAAAAATTAAACTAACATCAAAGTTATCAATTCATTCATTCCACATTTATATAGCTAAGTTTTTAGTCAATTATATTGATAGAATCATACTATATCACATCCATATTGTATACTCGTGCTTCAAATTCTCAGTGTAATTACTTTTCTATTAGGTTAATGGACATTTCCATTTTAATAAAATTGTGTAAAAAGCACCGTACAATTATATTACGATCTTAAATTTTCATTGGATAAAATGGTGTGCTTATAAGAATATCCCACAAAATTTTCAATATTTCAAATGTTCTCTTTATTACATTTTTTGTCACATAATGTCTCATGTTGAATAGTTCTTCTTTATAATGGTATGTATCCATGTCTTCATTCATTACGATTGTAATGAAAACCTTTGTATGGAGCAAGAAATACTTTACAATTTGTGTATCCAACATTCACAAAATAATAGTTGAGACCCTAGACAATCTAATCCAATGAGCTTCACTATACAGTCTAAATACCAGTAGACCATTCATAAGTTTTGATGATAACAAGCAGTCTAAGTGTGTTATCTATTTGAACGTGATTAAATTACTTGAACATTTTAACATATGTTTTTTGACAATTGAATGATACATTAGACCATCTAGTGCTTATATCAAGTCTCGCGATAGATGATCTAATAAACTACATGGATTATTAATCTGAATTTAAGTTACAAACAACCCATAATGATCAAATACTTTTTAGATAAAAATTAATTGTTTGATATTTTATTCTCAATGACTATAATATTCATGATTGACAATGTTTGATTACAAACGATCATACCATGAGCTACTTAAAGAAACAAGCAATCTTCTAAGGAAAAATTCAGCACCTTGTGATTTTGATTAAATGTTGAAAACCATAAAGTATAAAACATGAATCATGCATCATATGTAAGACGAATAATTTCAACAATAGATCGCATAAGACATAATGTTCTGTCTGTCAGACGATACAACATTGTACAGTCTTTCTTTATGTATGATAAAGCGCTTATATGATCAGATCATATGTGTATTAGATCAAACAATACACACAACTACATGAATATTATACACAAACACTTATTCTTTTGATACAGGAAATGTCTAATGTCATCATCTTCCAAAGAGATTCATTAAAGCTTCAAACTAAAGTCAACATCAAATGATCTTTTGGAAAAAAGATTAAAGTTAATTTCTTCATCAACCTTCTAAAGCAAAGAGCTTTCCAAGTTTGACTAGGTCATTTGTCCTGTACAATGTTAACTTTTACTATGAACTGGTGCAAAAGGTTATGCTAACTAGAGAGATGAGCATTGCTAACAATCAAGACTAGTAGGTAAAGAAGGATTGCAAATTAAGTTTGCATGAACATATTAAATGCAACATTCACATTCAAGCTTAGAAAGGACATGCATAAAAGTTGAAGTTGCTCAACAACTAAAAATGACCTCTCAATGGATATATTCTTCCAATACCTCTATAAAAGCCCTTCATCAAAAAGAAGATCAACAGAGTTGAGGTTGCATTGTGTTAAATTGTTGCTCAAGTGAAAAACACCCCCTCGAAGCTACTAAGAAAAAGAAGAGGGAGATCCTCATGCTGAGAACGGACAATTTGTCATATCCTTCTTTCTAAAAAGTCTCAAGAAGAAAACTAAGAGTGTTCATCCAGCTACATAGCAAAAATAGTTTATTCATTGTGTACATCAAAAGATGTAACCCCTTTCTACAGAGCGCAAAGACAATGATTTGAACAAAAAGAGAGAACTTAAATTTGCTAGGACAAGATAATGGCTTGATCAAACCAATAGGAGGTTGGGTTGGTTTTAAAATTTTTTTTTCTGAAAATCACACTTTCTTGAAGTTCATTTTCAAAACCCTTTTTAAGACTTAAAAATAGCATACAATTCTTACGGAAACAAGATTGATTCAAGAATAGGTTGCAACATAAGAGATTTCTATTCTTTAATTTCTTTTAAAAATAATTTCAATGTTGTGTAACTTTGTGAATCAAGATTGATACAATATTAATACAAGATAGTTATAAGATTGATGTTTGCACAATTAAAGAATATAAAGAAAGAGCAAGAAAATACAAAAGGACTTATACTGGTTTAGATCCATTGATCTTACATCCAATCTAACAATTCAACCTTAGAATACTTTACGGGGTCACCTAGGAGTGGTTATGAGTTGAAAGAATACTCAATTAAGCTAGGAATGACTAGTGTTAAGAATACTCAAATGATTAGTCAAGAGTACACAGGAGTGGCCACAATCCAAAGAATACTTGAAATATTTTTCACAACATTAATCTGCCTAGTGAAACTCAATTTCTTGATTGAGAGTTGACTGTAATTTGTTACGATAAAACCAATATAAATTATTGTGTATATTTCTCTCTTCCACAATCTCTCTACACTATATGTTATTATTGTTTGTACTAATTGAAGAATGAGAGTTATCATTTATCCGATTATTACACTTAAGATTATAACTTGCATCAGTCATGGTCTATTAAACATAATAATTACAATTTGATCATTTGTTAAAGTCAATAAGAAAATATTATAGAGAAATGATTCATTGGAGATAGCTCATTGCATATGATATGATAAATCAGATGAAATGGTTACAATTTGGTATTTTTGATAAACTACATCATCATCTATGTACAATAAATCAAACAATGTTTGCAAAAACTTTGTAAACTTAATAAAAACACAATTCAATCATCCCTTCTTATATTTTCTCAATTTTTACACTATTCAATGTGATTATGATTAATTGTGACTTAAGTGTTATACATGCAAATATTGTTCAAATTGTTTATATAAGCAAAATCATTGTAGAAACGCTTTTAAGATATAATAAGAATTTTTCTTATTAAACGTCTAAGCCAAAGAAGATAAAGATTATCTTTGAAGATCAATAAGCGTTACCTAAATCAAAGTTGCAACGATAATCTTCCAAGCCTCTATGTAAAGTTCAAGATGAAAAACACACAACTGGAATATACAGTTCTTTCTACCATATAATGATCTTATAGTGTTCCTTGTTAGTAAGTGCAATAGCCTTTGTAATTCTTCACTTTATGAAGTATACCCTATGAACTTTATTTGTGCTCTTCTTGAGAATTCTCTTTTTTTTTAGTGAGTTATTAATCTCGAGAGAAGATGGTTTGTATACTCATAAGAATTAAGAGACGTTCGTCGACTGTAATAAATTGATTATTAGTGGAATCTCTTACGCAGTCTATTTAAGGAAGACATAAATATAACCCATGTGTTTTAGTGAACCCGTATAAAAGTTTTTTATATTGTTTGTTTTGCTTGTTTCTAGATGGTCTAGTATAATTCTACATGAAAAGAGTCGAAACTTTATTCAATTTTTCTTTTAGAGTCGGTTATTCTAATATTTAATATCTTATAATAAAAAATATAAGAATAATTTAAAATAATACAAATTTTTATATTTGTGTTATGACTATTGTGCAAAGAGAGACAAAACTTTACTAATCTTGTTCGATTAAATGAAATTTGTGTTTCTGTTTTTCCAAATCAAACAAATTCCACAGTCATATATTTATCTAAAAGTAAAATAAAACTCAAATTTAATGACATATGACAATTACTCTAAAATTAAAAAAAAAATATTATAGAATAAAATAAAATAAAATAAAGATACAAAACATTATTGAATATATATATATAAACGTTTTTTTTTTGTTATTTACTTCTGTTATGGTAAATCTTTCACTTAATTATTTGCATTGCATTCATAAATATCATAAGATTTCTTGATTAAAATTAAAAGAATAGTTAGAGAGTTATAAATTTTAGTTTTAAAAGAAAATCATGGAAAAAGTTTTTATTTTTAAAATTCACGAATTTATTTCTTTTATAGCTAGCTTTTGTAAAAAAAATAATTGTCAACAATAACAAATATATAAATAAACGTATAAAATATTTAGAATATTCTAACTCGTATATAAATAAAAAAAAATGGTACAAAGAATATAATAATAAAATATTTTAAGGAAGCTAAATTTCCTTACCTTAAAATATAATAAAAAAATTATAATGATTCCTCCACAGATACAACCCTCTACACATAAATTTCATACATTTCACTAAAAAAAAAAAAAACATATACATGCCTTTATACTATGGAGCTAGTTTCATTAAAGTTAATAAGGAAAGACAACATTATATTTGTAAAATTCATGTTTTAAAGTTCGTGCAAAACGTGTCAAAGTTACCTACAATGGTTGATGCAACACATGTTTCTTGGGTGAGTTTTTCTAAATCCCTTCATTCGACAACTACCAGACTTCCATCAAAAATTCAAAATTTTCTTATGGCATAAAATGGAAGGCTGGTGCAATATTTACATATCTAAAATGCTAAGGACATAATTTTCTGAAATAAACCCTAATTTTCTGAAACCCTAATTAGTTAGGGTTTTATTAGGTGAAAAGTTTTCAAATTGTTCAATCACAGCCATGAGAAGTGAAAGTTTTAATTTTGTCCATGAGCATTCATATTTTGAAAGATTCCATAGCTGAGAAGTGAAAGCACTATGAGGATGTTTGAAAGTGATGTGGTAGGGTTGTTCTCATGGACTTGGTTACCCACTTCATCAACAAGAACCTTCAAGATGTACTGTAATTGTACCATGTATCCATTCAAAAGATTTTCTGTTGGAAACTCATTTTCTTATACAATCATTTACAATACATACCAATAATTCTGCTTTACTGTTAAACAACACCATTTCATTTCTCTAAGATTTTAATTAAACTCTATATTTTGTAGTATGACTCTTTATCAGAAAAAAATTTGAATTAAAATGAAAAAAAAAAGATTAATATGCTGAATCCAAGATCCAATAATTTAGATAATATTTAAAAAAAAATCTTATATTTTGATAGAATTAGATTAATTTTTGATAAAGTTTTAGAATATTAGTCTCTATTAAAAAGAACTTTCAATCATAAAAATGCTCGTTATAACATGGATTAACTTGTTATTGAAATTTTAAACAGTAAAGGAACTACATATGTGTAAGAGTTTTTTTTGTATTTTTTACATAAATAATGCAATTTTCCGTTGATTTTACTAAAATGAATAAATTTTACAATTTTTACGTATATAAATAAGTATGTTTAAAACCTCAATTTTTTTTTTTAAAAAAAAGCCGTACATTAAAATATAATTTTACTTTTTTTTAAGAAAAATTAGGTTTAAATACAAGATTTTAATTTTTATATTTGAAATCGTGTTTTAAAGTATAATTGTATTGATTTTTATAATTATTTTGAAATGGTACCTTGAAGAACGTTTTTTATTTTTATTTTTTTATCAGCATCATGCTTTCAAAATTTTTGTTTCTTTTATCAAAATCATGTTACGAAAATATTTGTTTTATTTTTTCTTCAAAATGTTTCTTTCAAGTACGTTTTTCTTTTTTAGTAATTTTTTAAAAAATGTTTGTAATTTAAATAACACTTTTTTTTTTTACATCTTTAATTAATATTTTTGTTTTTTAGTAATTTTTTGGATTTTATTAATTTAAAAATAGTTTATTCTCTTTTCAAATAATAAAGTTTTGATATATTAGTCTCCATTGAAAAAAACTTTAAGTTGAAAAGAAAAATACTCATTAAAATATGAATGTACTTGCCGATGAAATTTTAAACATTCAAAGACAACACACGTGTAGAAGGCTCAATCAATACAAGGTCTCGTGACTGTTTTGAAAAATAGAGAAAAAAGAAATCAAACACAGGATAACAAAAAACAAGTTAGGGTTTGAAAGTACAAGACATTATTAATTTAGTTTTTATTTATTTTAATTTATCAAGACCTAAAAAAATACATCTTATCATTAAATTTTGAGGAACTATTTTTTAGGAATTTCTTGCAGGAATTTTCAAGACCATGGCCCTCCAAACATGGACAAATGATTCACAATATCATCCATTTTTTTCACCCCTCTTCTGTTCTTTCCACTATTTTTTTTTTCTTTCCAGACTGTAATATTAGTTTTCTTTCAATTTTTATTCATGATTTTGTTTTTTTTTTCGTGATTCTAGTTGTCATATCTCAGAAAAATTAAAATTCTAGTATACAAACCAAATATTAATAATTAATCTTCATAACATTATAT
>Ga0123340_1002805_pt1 | contig 15979 bp, 8 predicted proteins | sample SirMexnodulemix_FD_89961 | JGI IMG/M metagenome (GOLD analysis project Ga0123340, IMG submission 89961) | Root nodule microbial communities of legume samples collected from Mexico - Siratro Mexico nodule mix | ecosystem: Host-associated > Plants > Roots > Nodule | place: Mexico: Nepantla... | reverse complement strand
TATATATACTTTGTCTAGAAGTGTTTATTTTTTCTTTTTTTTTATTCAGCAATATGATACAAGTTGATTTTTTAGTTTTTTCTTTCTATGTGTATCTGTGACTAAGGATTTCATTACGTCTACCATCACTATATATTGATTCATCTCAAAATCTAAATAACCTCTATTATTTTTATTATGCAAAAATGTAGGGATTATTTTTGTTTCTTCTCGTTTAAATAAAGATAATTACTATAACTTTAGTAGAACCATTTAAGGTTGACGGTTTAGATTTTTCAAAGATATAGTTTTTCTTTCGAGAATAAATCTTTGTTAACTTTAATTTTTTCTGCACCTTCATGATCTCGTCCTCTACCTTCATACTAGATTTCAAAAGTCTATTATACATTTTGAAAAATTATATAAACTAAATGAGGTGTCATTGGGTTTACATTAGAAATGTAAATCTCATGACACCTCATTTGGTTCACGTCTTGAAAAGTTATATAAATTGGATGGGATGTATATTAGATAATATTAACTGTATCAAACTATTCACCTTTTTAAGTTAATGTACAAACCTAATTTTATTGTAATGTGCATACCACCACCCAATTCACTCAACTAAAATTAATGTAATTAAAATAAATAAATAAAATGAAGAGTCTTTTCTCTTGTGCACTGCACATTTACTATTCTTCTTCTCATTTTCCAATAACATTTCAAATGAAGAGTCTTTACTACTCTGCACCCATTTTAAATGAAGAGTCTTTGATACTCTGTACCTATTTCAAATGAAGAATCTTTTAAAATAAAACTAAATTAATTTAACTAAGGCAAATGAAGAGTTTCTATATTATTCTTGCCAAATTCTAAAACCTCAATCCCAAGGTCATTTTTTCTCATTTCAATAAGAGTATTTTTGGAATTTAAAATTCTATGGAAGTACAAGACGAGATTATGGATGTGTTGGAAGAATTCGTCCTTTGTTAATAACAACATCCATCAACCTTAAATAAAGTTTTTTATTTAACTTTTGAGAGTGAGATAATATATGATAGTAGTATCTTGGATTATCCACACCATTTTTTTTTAATTTCCCATAATCTATATTAACAATACTTGAAAACTTTGGATAGATATTCAAGAAAGATTTACTCCAGACAATAATTTTAGAATGTTTCATATTCTTTGAGAAATTCACTCAATCTGTCAATCTTAAGTATCTCTTCATTTAACATGAAACTCTCAATCAACACCAAATCAAATCCTTCTGATAAATTTCTTTATCTTCAATTTCTCTCACATTTTTCAATTTAGTATTTGAATAAGAAAGATACCAATTAAACAATGCTAGTACTCATTGTTTCTTTTATTATAGGAGAACTAATTATTCAAATATAAATCTAAGTTTCTATTGAATAGAAATAAATAAAAAAAACTAAACAACATATAAAAAAAATTCACAAATACATATCATAAAAGTTTTGGTTAAAAGGTGATCTTATTTTTTTTATTGCGTGTTTTAAAAAATGATAATGATTAGTCTTCACAAATATAATTCCATCTTTTGATTCTAGTAATCATGTGACTTCAAGTGATAATGTTAGTAGACATAAAACAAGTTTTATTAATATTAGATTTTATTGCAAGTGATTAGGTTTAACCTTACAATATTTTTCCTAAATACAAGAAGATTATACCAATTTTTGTTAACTTACCAAATAGATACATGACTCTTGCTCATTATTATGCCCGCATTCATTTTAGTGCGAAATTTTATATGCATAATGTTTTACATAGACCAATTGTTTACTTTGATCTTATTTCTATTCACAAATCAACTAATTCTTTTAACTGTAGATTAGTTCTCTTATTAAGCACTTGATATATAACAATTTATGCATACTTAAACAACAACCTAAATCTATTATGTGTAATAACAACATTCAGAACAAATCTGTTTATGTTATAAGTGTTAGTAAAAATAGATCTTTATATATTTCTTTTATTTGTAACATTATAAATTGGGATATCTTTCTAATTCTGTCTTGCAATAGTTATATATTTCCTTTTCTTATATTATTTCTAACAAAGATATAGTTTGTAATTATTTTCATTTATTTAAAACAATGTAACTTGTTTTTTCCCCAGATAGATTATAACTTTCATCGTTTTGATCCTTTACATATAAATATATAACCTTTTTTTATTTTTATGAACACCAATATTTTTTAACTATTATAGATGATTTTATCATATACACATAAATTATGAAACTATACCCTGTATAATTAATTTGATTAGTTTTATCTCAAATCAATATTTTACCAAAATCGAAATCATTAGAATTGATAATGACATTGAATTTCATTTACCTTTTTATTATTCTTCTTTTAGAATTCTATATTAAACTTTAATGTGTTGAAATGTTTTAGTAAAATTTTTCAATTGAAATGAAATATAGATACTTATTGAATGTTTTTTCGCACCTTATTATTTCAATGTAAACTACATAAGTCTTTTTAGCTTTATGTTATCTTTCATTATGTACATATTATTATTATACTTCCTCCTCTCGTAGGGAACAAATCTTCATATGAAATACTATATGCCTTACTTTTTACTCTTTTCTATATGAAGGTTCTTTTTTCATCATATCTTACCATATTAACTCATCATAGACAAATGGGAAAAATTATAATTTTAGAAATATAATCTTTTATACTTTTTTTTTTATTCTTTAAACAAGTACTTTGATCATACTCTTTTTTACTCCTTCTCGGTTAATCCTTCTCTTTGATTCTTCTATTGTGATTCAACCAATATAGAAAATAGAAAAACATTCTTTTATTATGATTAAACTAATATAGAAAATAGAAAAAAAAACACTTTGAAATGTGTTTTAATATTTTTAAAATTTTTTCATAAATATTATTTCATGATGATTACTCGAATGGAGACGATCTGATTATTTCTTTTTAGCCTTTATTTTATGATAAATGTAATAGACCTAACTTTATAACTTAATAAATTTACTATTTAAATGAATTTTCAAATTTATCTTTAACATTGATGTCCCTCTTTGATTAATATATACTATGATAATATTTAAAATAAAAGAGATTAGATGAAAGAGAGATACATATTATATTTTTTATACTAGTTTGTCTAACAAAATATACTATATTTTTTATACTAGTTTGTCTAACAAAATATGTTATATCAAGTTCTCAATCAACAAATTAAGTCATTAAGACTACTAATGATGTAGTATAAAAACATATTATTTTGGTTGATAACTACTGGTGTTAACCCTTTGAGTAGTCATTCAAAATTAATTTTTTGAGTAGCCACTCCTGACTAACTATTTAAGTATTGTTTAAGTTCATAACTACTCTTGACTAATACCTTGAGATCACTAAAATGAATATTGTTTAGATTGCAGCCACTCTTGGCTAAAGAGTATTGTTTGGATTGCAGGTACTCATGGTTAAAATATTTTTTTAACATTGAACACTATTGATAAAAATGAGTATTCTTTGAGCAATATCTATTCTTGACTAATAATTAAGTATTTTTTACCAAAGTCACTCCTAATTAGTATAAGTAAATTATTTATTCAGCCATCCACATATAATAGAGTTGTTCACTAAATAATAATTATGTCTTTTAATGTGTACAAGATTTATACAAATAATGTTTTATATGAAATTTCTAATGGTCCAAAACTTTTAACAATGTTTTAGTATTTTGTAATAATATCACACTCTTTTTTTTTTCTTGATGAATGACTATAAATAGATGTTAAGAAAAATATAGTTATTGTATATTTATTAACAATTTCAACTTACTGTTATTTTTGCATATGATCAACTTATTAAGTTAATGACATATTAAATATTTCTCTCTTCTTCAAACAATATCTCTAATAACTTACATAACTTATTTTCCTATATTGTATAAATTTCATTGAAATAGTGTTAAAATACTATTATATTTTATCTATCTTTAAAATACTCATATTAAAATACAAGTTACTCTTATAAATATAAAAGTATACATATCATTTTTAATTATTCACTCACTCAGATGATTAAATACTAAATAAATAATGAACATACTTATTCACACAATACATTTTATGATTAATTGTATTGTCCTCAAAAACCATATCAGAAATAACATAAAAAGAATATATTCATTCAGTACATTATTCTGTATATTTTCTACTAAATTGGAGATTTAGAAAGATAAAAAAAACATTGCTCCAGCTATTATTCAGAACTTATCTTTAAGAAATCTACAAAACAATACTTCATCTCTTCCTTTTTAAAGCTACACTCTCTTTTCAATAAGAAAATAACTATTTTCTTAAAGATTTACTTTCTATAACAAAAATGCAATAGGTTTTCTCTGTAAAAAATAAAAGTTTATTCATTCTTGGTGTGTAGAATAACATGAAATAGTGTAAAAAAGTGTTTAATTGTTGGTGAATCCGTACACTGCCTGGCATTAATTGGAGCTTCATTGATGCTTCTTTTCGGCTCAGTCTATCCTTTGAAATCTCTGAACATGTCACTGTACATGTTCATTGCTCAATCTTAAACTATTTTTTTCTTCTTCATTCTCCAACTAATGCAGTCACCATCCTCTTCACTGCTTCCCATTTTCTCTGTCATTCCATTTATGTGCAAAACAAATAACCTCTCATCAACAACACACAACCTTTTTCTCCTTTATCATGCACCTCTTATTTTTCCTATTTTACGCATCACTCCAATTTTATCTTTACTTTATCAACATCTTATGTTATTCCATTTTATATGGAGCAGCTTCTTAATTAACTTTACAATATACATATGGATATATAAATAAGTACTTTTGTATGTAATATTGTGATTGGATAAAAGATAATTAATACACAATCAATTATTTTATTATTTTCAGGATAAAAAAAGGTAGTACACCATTTTATTTCTTTGTCATTAATTTCGTCAATTTCAAACCTTTGCACAGTTCCCAAAAAGAATTATAAGTTTTTACCTTTTTCATATTATTATTCTTTAAAAAAATATTTTATTTTTCTTCAATCAAATAACCTCATTTTTAATCAAGTTCTTTTAGGTTTTTCTTTTGTTTTGTTTTTTCACCTGCTTAATTTATCTCTCTATGTTAAATAGAGATTTTTGCTTTTTGAAAAACAAGTGAGAGAGGATAAATTTTATATTTTTTAAAAAAGGAAAAAAAAAAATAAGATAAAAGAGAAAAAAAAGTAAGATAAAACTACATATTTGTTTTTACCATCTTAAGATTTTTCACCATCCAAACAAACCATTGCCGGTTCTTTAGGTGAATCCTCTTACTTAGGCACCAATTATTTGTATATTTCTACAAGTGCAGTTCCATAAAATTAATTAATCAAAACTCAAACCAACTAAAAACTATTTCTGTAACAGTTACCTTTGTAGCAAGAGAGACAAAGATGCTCTTGCAACTTTATCGGTTATGTAACAATAAAGAAAACAATTTTTTATTAAACATGCTATTGATTCATTCATCTGGTTTATCACTTACAATAAAATATTCTTCTTTTAATCACAACTCTTCATCATAAAACTAAAATTTTATTTGAAAAAGCAAGAAAACAAAATAAGCACAATGTATCTGCAATAAATATAATATGAATATGAGCAGACTATGATTCAAGTTCTGAGTTACTGAACACATTTATTGCATAAAGCCAGCTTGAAAGTCGCCTATAGTCCTTGCAAGGCCATGCAATAAATACTGTCTCCTCAAATAGCCATAATGATCATACACACTTTCTTTATACTTTAAATCCTTCCTAATTTATGTCATAGCCACTTCTTCCAGGCTTAAAGTGTGTGTAGTACAGGATCTCCCTCACTCATTTGAGGTGTTTGTTGTGTGTGTGAAGTTAAAAAGAAAAGATATGCTTTTTTTTTTTTCTTTTTATCTTTGGTTTGTCATGAATATTGGTTTTTATTATGATGATTTTCACTTTGTTGGTGTGTTGTGGTAAGGATGGGAAGGAAACCTTGTTGTGACAAGATGGGGTTGAAGAAGGGTCCTTGGACTGCTGAAGAGGATGAGATTCTTGTGAATTATATCAACAAGAATGGTGGCCATGGAAGCTGGCGTTCTCTCCCCAAGTTAGCAGGTTTTTTTTCATACCTTTTCAGGGGTCTATCACTTGCTTCAGTGTTCTTTTGAAACTCTACTTCAACTATCACCTTTCTCTCTTTGAAACAGAAGTTTGCACTTGAAAAAGTGCTACTTTTCTATTTGATATGAAGCATATGTTTCTTACATTAATTTAGTTTTTTTTTTTTTTTTTTAAATTTGCTGGTAAATCTGCAGCTTTAGTTATGGTCATTTTTCTTTGAAATCTGCTGTAATAGGTGTTTTTTTGGTCTCTCTAATGGTTTTTTATTTACTTACTAACTTCTTGTTTGAACAGTTGGTTGAGGGGAAGGGGAAAGTTTTCCCTTTATTGTAAATTTTAGTGTTGTAGTTTTCCCTTTATTACTTCAAATGGTTTTGTTTATGTTTTCCTTTTATCATTGCATATTATTTACAGTACTAAATTTTTTTACTTTCCTCTTTATGTCTCTAGGTATCATCTAATTTGATTGTTCACCTATTATTTTCCTAAATTTTAGTAGAAATGTTTCTTAAGCATTGAATATGACTGAAACATGCATGTACTCAAGTTAAGTTTAATTAGTTGTGGAATATACATTAATAGCCATTTTGTTTCCTAATACTTTTCTGTTGATTTTCTCTTGTTCTTTGTATGTTCTTAACCGAAAACTTGGCCTTCATTAGAATATTGTCAAAGAGAATAATTGGCTATATAACATGCCTTTTAACTCTCCCTTTTTCAGGTCTTCTTCGTTGTGGTAAGAGTTGTAGGCTAAGATGGACCAACTACCTCAGACCAGATATTAAACGTGGTTCCTTTACTCTGGAGGAAGAAAAACTAATCATACAGCTTCATGGTATCCTTGGAAATAGGTACTTAATGCTGACTAAGAGACACAAAAAAAATTCCGTTCTTAACTATGTTTGCTTTCAAACTTAAACTGACTTCATTAAAGAAGTGTTTATTCAGACCAAATCTCAATTAATGGCAGATTTTTGGAATTAAAATTTTGACATGTTGTGTTTAAAATGCTATGTTGCTCTCTTTGCATTGTGAAATGAGGAATGAAAGACTCAATGTTTAGGTGACAAATGGATGTTGCTGAATCTTTGTGTCTTTCTCTTATGCCAAACAGTTCTGAAAAATATCCAAATTTCATACTGCTATGTTTAGACTAAAACAAAATGAAATTCTTGTGTAATTATTAAGCCTGTTTGAAACCAGAAAACTTGTCCTATGTCGTCTTATTTCAGATAAATTATTAGATAATTTAAAATTATCATTATTCTAGTTCTTAAGATTTTTCATCCTTCTTAGACTAGTTTAAATAGAAGTTATCTCTGTATCATTCTAATGTATTGTATTTATACTTTTGTATCCTCCTATTTCAATATTAAATCTCAACTGAACTTAGTTTTAATTAATGATTCAGTATTAAATATTAATGATCTAACAAAAACGTCTCAAGCAGAGTTGTGGAGAGTGTCAATTTATTTGGACTTACTTGTTCTGGAGCTTAATAATTGTAACTGAACCTCTGAGTTAGGCTGCGACCTAATTCATGATAAACACATATTTACTTAATTTCTATGTCATAAGTGAACTACTTTTCACATTTTCATAATCTTGGACTTAAAATTCAGCCTGTGTCCCGGACACAACAATCACATATATTCTCCATTTAGAAATTATTAGGTGCTTCAGACTTATTATATGTCTATAATCTCTACATGACATGAATCCAAGATTTTCAAGAAATTAATAACTGTACATATGATATAGATATTAATGGAAATCATAACTCTGCATGCAAATTTCATCTGTACAATTTTCACAGGTGGGCTGCTATAGCCTCTCAGCTACCAGGAAGAACAGACAATGAAATCAAGAACTTATGGAACACCCATTTGAAGAAACGTCTCATTTGCATGGGCCTTGACCCTCAAACCCACCAGCCACTGTCCTCTTCATGCAACCCTGATGGCAAGGCCCATGCAGAATCCACCTCAACCCGCCACATGGCCCAGTGGGAGAGTGCAAGGCTTGAAGCAGAGGCCAGGCTCTCAAGGGAGCCCTATTTGTTCCACAACTCCAACAAAACTGACTCTGACTACTTCCTCCGAATGTGGAACTCTGAAGTTGGACAATCTTTTCGTGATGTGCACAAATCAGACAACAAAGGTGGCTGCCAAAGTCCCATTTCTCTAGGGTCATTGTCTGCTACCACCACCACAGATTTGGCTTCCAACCCCACAAGCATTGTGAAAGAGGATTTGGTGTGGGGTGGTAACAAGAAAATTGCCTCTGATTCATCAAGCTCTAGTGAACTAGAAGAAGACTCGTGTGACACTTCATTGCAGCTCTTGTTAGACTTCCCTATAAACAATGACATGAGCTTCCTAGAATGAAACGCCAACCCTTAAGTGCATGTATCATGTTAATATGCTGACATGTAGTTTTTTATCTGCTATTTTGTTGACTTGGTATATGAGAAGATGAACTAGTAATTAATTACATTGCAGACATATATGATTAGAGTTTAATGGATATGCTGTGTTAGCTAGTTCTGTGGTGTGATCAATATGGTTTCTATAAATTTCTCAAAATCTTTTGAAATAGACAACAATTTCTTTCGTTAACATTGTGATCCATTGGCGGTTTAAAATTTGATGGTGTGAAGTTTACAATATTCAAAGACTTAATTCACTATTCATTTAATGGAACAAATGAATAAAGAGCATGGAACACTTTAATCTTAGCAAAAGGATCTAGAGGCTGTTCTCTGTACCACAAACTTCACAATGTTACCTTTTCCATTTCGTACACACACAAACGACATTTGAAAGCAAACCAGAAAATTATAGACAAAATTTAATAATTGCTAGGACATGATCAGACCCAAAAACACAAAAAGAAAAAAAAAAAGAATAAAATCAAAAGCATCCAAAGGCCTTCTTTGGAGTGGTTCCAGTTGCACGGTATTTTGCAGCCAATTCCTCAGCATTCAGAATTTCTTCCCCACGCTTGGCTTCAACCATTGCTCTCTTCTCCTCTGCTTCCTTGTGAACTAAGGCTATCTTGTTTTTCATCTTTTCAGCATATTCTGCTTTCTTTTTCTCTAGTTGTTCCTGCTTAGACACAGTAAGAGTGTTAAAAAGTTTACCATGTTTGATTAAGATTTTAAAAATAAAAACTTTCGGAAAATAATGTTTTTCTGAGAATGGTTGGTTATTATTCATGTTTTTTATCTTATTCTTATTGAATCATTTGTGTGATAAAAATAATACAGTACTCTTTATATCTAAGAAAGTTCATTCAAATATTTTGAAAAATACTTTTGACCAATCAAACCAATTTTGGTCATTTATAAGAATTACACTTCTTATAATTTATCCCTTAAAGAATTTAAGGCTACCCCATCACAATTTCTCAGATTTAGTAAAATTGTCGACTTTTGAAATGATTCTTCAGTTATGTTTAGACTAAATGTTGATTAACTAATAATATAAAAATCTTTACACAGACCTTGTCTAAAAATTAAACTCATAAAAAAATTGTGTTGAAAAAATGTTTCTCCTTTTCGATTTGATCATTTGAATGGAAGGAAGCATAGGGGGGTCCCCTCCGAGGAGAAGCCATGTTTAACTTGGGCTGTCAAATTTGGAGTTTTTTGAGATACTTCGTATTCTTAAGGTTGAAAGAGATAGGACAACTATGACATGGATATGGCCAAATTCTATCTACAAAAAAAGTATTAACTTTTGGACGTTCCAGACTGTAGTTGCTCATTTCATTAAGAAAAGCATGATTCTTTTGGTGGAAAGATTCAATTAGGGAAAAGCCATAGGTATTTGATACCATTTTGACAAAAGCAAGAGATTAATTGGATAAAGGTTCCACATGTCTCGTGAGAATATGACAAAGGTGAAGAAAAGAGATTCTGTTGGATAAAAACCTATTAAGATATGGTTTTTTTATCATCCGCAGAAACTTAACCTTGAATAAAAATAAAAAAATTGAACAACATATAAAAAATAAGATCTAAAAATTCATTGTCTTATCGTTTTGAATTAGAGGTGATGTTTCATTCTTTTGTATGACTTATGACTCATTGGTATCGAATCTCTTCTCGAATGGCCGAACAGGAAGCAATGTATTTATTTACATTATTCCATGTTACACACAACAACATAAATTCTTACCTTATGTTATCCTTTTATCTTGATTAGGTTGTTTAAAATTTCAGATTTAAGAAAAGTGTTCTTCTGTGTGCAGTGCCAACATGCATCATGATATCATGAATAGTAGAAAAATCAAAGTCATTGTGTTAACCAACAGCTGAACAACAAGTATTACCTCAATTTTTCTCAGCTTAGCTTCAAGAGCTGCTTTCTTGCTGTTTTCCCAAGCAGCAACAGCAGAGAGCTGCTTTTGGGCTCTGTTAACATATCACAAAAATTTCTATTAGTTCAGGAAAAACTGAACATAAAGACACAAGTCATAAAAAAGATCCTCAAATGACACTTTAAATTTGTAGAAATATTCCTCCTATGACATATTGGCCTACAGCTCACAATCATCTTAAATGTTTTTCTTTTGGTAAGCCACGTCTTAAATATAAGCCTCATCATTAATCTTGAATCATATGAACTTATAAAGGGTTTGGACTTGGAGGATTATTGTGCCATGTGAAATTATTTGATAGGTTCTCAATTTTTCTTTTCTTTTTGCAATGTAACATGGTTTTACTTTTATGCTTATAATGGCAAAGTGCAAGATGAAATTAAAATAAAGGCTCACTTATTCTCTGCTTTGGATTTTTCACTTTCTTCCCATGCCTTCACATTAGAGAACCTTTTCTCTTTCTCTATTTCTGCAAGAGCAACATCTGTTCACCATAGAATTGCATCATTCATTTGTTAATGGAGATATATGCTACCCAGAAAAATTAAGTAGTCAACAATCATCTCTAGGGAGCATATTTGGAAAGAGGTTTCTTAACATAAGTTGGTAGCAGCAGATACTAAAGTATCAGCTAGAAATCAATGCATGTACATTTGTAATGAATCTAGAAACTAGATGGTGCATCTCAAATTGACTAATTCAAGTAGTTATAAAACAAAAAGCACCATATATTAGATGTAAATTACTATATAATCAAGATAAAAAATAAAAAATAAACTAGAGAATGAAAACTGAAATGAGAGAAGTCTAACACTAACCTCTATCAAGGGATCCACCTGTGGCCTTCTTTTTTACAGGTTCTGGTGGGATCTCTGTAGACCAAAAGAAAAATGGTAAAGAAAGGCAATGATCTCAAAGGTAAAAATTGCATCAATGTTAAAGATTCTGATTAAGATGTGCACTTTCTCATTATGTCCTTTAAACAAAGCCAGCTGGAAAAGAAAAAAAAAATATAATAACCTTCATGTCAATCAAAGATCATTAGCCAAAGTGGAAAAAGACCTTTCCTCCCAACATTGGGGACAATGATTTATGATAACTTGGATGACCTAATTTACTGGGACACAGGGGAGATATTGAGCATTAACGTATAGAACAAGAAATTGTTAACATGCTTTTTGTTTAAAGAGAATTGCTTTAGTATATCAGTGGATGGATCCTAGTTAGAAATGTATAAATCATTACAATAGAAGAGAATATGCTGTAACTACAGTTCAGTTAGCTTGATGCATAAACTAGTACAGCTATGTAGATAAACAATTATGCTTCTAAACTAAGCATAAAAAATAGGTGGAGCCAACTTTGCAAGTCAAAAGGAAAGTGGGGTTACCCGAAAAAGAAGACACTTGAAAAAAGCATACTCATATCTCTAGAAGATAACTGATGGGGAGAGCCATGAAGAGAGTAATCAAATAATTGAGGAAAATTATTCTTATAATCTACACACAAAATGAAAACTTTTCCTTGAATTTTTCCTATCCTCACTCTTAAATGCTCTCAAGGGAACAATGAAAGTGGAAAATCAAAATAATCCCATACAAAAAAATTTTAATGAAAGAGGAAACAAGATCACAAAACATAACACAGATGAGAAACAATTCAATACCAAAATGCAACAATTCCAACTTAGTAGCCCTTGTAAGTAAGAATTAGAACAAACCAAGAGCCATAACTCTTTAACTCTATTTTCTTTTTTCCCATTTCCCAACGCTTTCTGAGAAATCAAATACAAATCAAGAACAGTCACATACACCACGTTCAACTCTACAGTAGTACTGACCAAAACCACACAAGTGAATCACGAAAAGCTGCAAATTTCATGATAACCGACAACCATTCCAATGGAAACTAATAAGCACCAAAACGAAGCACAGAGCAGTACGGCAGATAAACTTGAACGTGAATGAATAGAAACTGAGCCAACAGTACAAATCAATTCCAAAAACTTTTTGACAAAACAGAAAAGAAAAACTGTACGCATATAAACAAAAAGAGAAACTCAAGCAACAATACAAATTAACCCATGTAACAGATCATGTCATACAATCAAAAAACACTATTCAGGTTCCTTCATTTCTGCATCTCTTTTCTCGTCATGTAGTTGTAAAAGTTGGATTTTGACTACAACCCATGATTCAGAGAAAGCAAAAGTTTGAAACTTTGATCAACGAAAAAACAAAAACTCACTCTCACTCTCCTTCTCCTTCTCCTTCTCCACAACAACCAGAGCTTTGGTCTCCGCCGCTTCCGGAGCAGGCGGTTTCTTGTTAGCAGCGTCAAGTGACGGCGCCTGAGATTCTACCGGAGCCGGAACCGAAGCTGGTTCAGCCTTGGTTTGGAGCTCTGCCATAGGTTAGGAGTTTGGTTCTGTTGATAGTCACGTGTTTATCTGAAAATCTGAAAACAACAACGTTTGTATGTAGCAACAACGTTCCGATAAACAAGGTGTGCCTCTTCAACTCCAAGTTCCTTTCAATTTAAAGTGCCACAAAACTCTTCATACATGTAACATCATCCAGCATATTAGTTTATGATATAGTACACAATTAAATTACTAAGTGAAACTTAGTACATAATTAAATTATATCTTTGACTATAGTTTTAATTGTTAAGCTAGCTTCTTTTTCTTTACATATATACACAAGTACATTTTATGAGATATAATCGTATCTAAGTTCTTCTATTCATTACTTGAAATTAAAACCACTAGCTAAATTGAAACAACTTTTTAAATATGTGATCTCTTAACTTAAATCAATTTAAAATAATTTAAGAAACTCAAAAATATTATAACGATAATCTTTATTACGATTAGTTATAATTTTATGACTAAACGTTGACTAATTTTGCCGTTACTCCGGCTTGAACGGAAAGCGTGGAACCCGTGTGCGGCAATGGTTGTGGAGGTAGGAGGCTGAGAGCCGTTGATGGAAGGCGTGGTTTGATCGTGCGGTGGAGGTGAGTGCCGACAGGTAATACAGGTAAAAGGAGGGCACGTATGCATGGATGAAAATGAATGGAGTTTATCTGTATGTTTATGCATTTAATGGATGGAATGGGCATGTGTTATGTGCATTATTGGGAATCCTATTCTTCTTGGGTTGATGGGTCCCACGTTAGATTTTCATTGACGTGGCACCATCTTTCAAAAGAGATTTGGTAGTAAGTGGCGAGTGATGTATCGTCACATTTTGTTTCTACAAAATTATTGGTTAGCTTGATTAACTCCAAACATGTTAAAATAGTTAAGGATAATGGAATAAAATGACCTTTTTTAGTAGTGGTGATCATTGGACTATTCGAGTCTGGTCCAATAAAATACCTTGGATGTAAAATTTAAATAAATTTAATTAAATTGATGTTGATTATTTTAATTTAAGGAATAAATTCAAAAATTAAATGTATTTTACCAATTAGATTAAATTTAAATTGTATACTTATATTTAAATTAGTTTGAGTTGGGTTTAACCTGTCTAAACACAGATTAACGTGGTACAATGAATATAACTGAGTTAAAATCTAATTTTTATTGATTTGATCAAACTTAACTTGAGTTTGGTTTGCGTCGATCTAATATGACTTATGTTTGTTTTTCTTAAATTCATATTAATCTGAATTAGGTTTGACCCGATCTAATGTGTGTCTCGTTTAAGCTTAACTTAGTCTAAACAATATCGACCTAGACTCAACTTAACTAAGTCCAAACTTGATTTTGATTTAATTCAACTTAAATTATGTCGATCTAATTCGATACATCTCAACTTTAGCTTAGCTCGACTTGACTTAATATTTCATGAGTTGATCCCAACCTAACACAACCTTTCTTAACTTGGTCTTAACCCAACATAGGCTTGATCTGGGCCTAACCTGACTTAGTCCAAGTTGGGTCTAATTTGGCTTGACCTTATTGGAATCTAACTCCACACCTCATCAGACTTGATCTAGCATGGATTCATCCTGATGTGACTTAACATATGCTCAACTTGACTCAAATAATGTGGAATTGACCCAGCTCGACCTACCATGGGTTCGACATAACTTGTCCCAACTTGACCCACTATCTTAACTCGACTAGATCTTAAGTTGTCATAAATTAGCTAATGTTAACTAGATTCAACTTGGCCTAACATGGGCCTAACCTGATTTCATCTAACTTGATAACGTGGGATCAACCCAATTTAACATGACATGGTCTAACTCAACCTAGTCATGACTTGACTTAGGCTACCTTGGCTAAGCTTGTCTTGGTCTCGTATAGGCCCAACCTGACCGAACTTGATTTGAGCTTAACCTAACTCAACTTATCTTAGGTGTAGCTTCACCTAAACTTGACCTAATCGAGCCCTATATGAGATTGATCCAACTTACTCTGACATGGGCCCGACTTTATGCATGTTCGACTGTTTCAGCCCAACACGGGTGCACCTCAACAATTGGCTCGACCTAGTCTAATTGATGTGGGAACATATGTCTTGACCAACATAGTCCCATCTCAACTTGGCCTAATCTAGACCTAGGCTGATTATGCCCAACGTAATGCTAATTTAGCCTGACATTGGTCCAACTTGACTCAGTTTGACATTATTGAGACTCACTTGACTCAGGATGGACCGCGACTAATTTAACCCAACTTAGGTATTCCTTAACTTAACTTAACAAGGACCCAACTTGTTTTGGCTTGACCTAAGCTTCGCTGATTTGGCCCAACTTGATCTTAGTCAATTCAACCTTATGTGGATCTGCCTAACTTAGATTAACTTGGATTCGAGCAAACTCAATTCAAATTGAACCTAGACCAATTTGGTTTGAAGTTGACCCTTATCGATATATGAATCTTGCTTTAAGCTGATTCGAGATTAATCAACTTTAAACATCGATCTAATTTAACTTTGAGCTCCTAACTTAATTTGATGTAGATTACACCAAACCCAAGCTGAGTTAAGTCAAATTAAACTTTAAATTTTAGATTTTCCAAATTCTAAAGATTATTCATTTATATTTAATTAAAATTTAATTAAATTGATTATATTTAAAATTTTAAAAATATAAATTTAGATTTAAGATAAATCATTAAAATAGTTTTAAAGTAATATGAATTTTGATAATTATAAATTAAATTTTAACATTTAACTTTTTTTTTGTCCTCTTCTACTTTTTTTTAGTGAATGAAAACAGGATTATTAAAATTTTGAATAACCATCTCCATAAAAAAATATAGAATACTTTTTCACACGGTGAAATCAACTTATTCGTAAGTAAAAATAAAAAATTTAAAATAATTATATATTGTAAAATTTAATTTCAAAAGTTTTTCCGTATTTTTTATTTTCTATGTAGAAACTCGTAAACTAATACAGTTTTATGTTT
>Ga0123340_1002803_pt1 | contig 15982 bp, 8 predicted proteins | sample SirMexnodulemix_FD_89961 | JGI IMG/M metagenome (GOLD analysis project Ga0123340, IMG submission 89961) | Root nodule microbial communities of legume samples collected from Mexico - Siratro Mexico nodule mix | ecosystem: Host-associated > Plants > Roots > Nodule | place: Mexico: Nepantla... | reverse complement strand
TAATTCTTTTTTTTTTTGTATTTTTCCCAATTAAAATTAGTAATCTCTTGCTATTAAAATAAAAAAAACTTTAAAAATATTTTGACTTGGGATAATTCATATTTAAAAATTTTATTTCTTAAACTTTTATGAATTAGCCATCTTTGAATTAGTGGTGTTATTCAAACTAGTTATCGAAATTCTCCAATAGTCATGATATTTGTACTTTTTAGACAAACAAAATGCAGAACTCAATTTCATCTCAGTGTGTCTGGTTCAGCATTCTGTCTGTACCCACATTTGCACTAAAATTTCACGTCTAATATCCTAAAAAAATACGAGCCACATATTTTTGCTTCAACCAAACACAGAAAAACGCACATCAGCAGCTTTCCAGGGCAAGATCATTAGCAGTTGGACCTTCTACTTTCTCTAATCAGAAAAATTTCCCTTCAAGGAAATAAATCTTGAACGTCCACAATATCAGCAAGAACACCAGCAGCAGTGGTGTCATTTCCAGCTCCGGCACCTTGAATAACCAGTGGTTGTTTACTATAGCATCGAGTGTACATTTCCAACTGCCATTTGTATCAAACACAAAATAAAATAGAACACATATGATGAGTACATTAATAATAAAAAAAAAAAGCAAGAACACCCTATTTCTAGAAGGGTTACAACATGCATGTCAAAACAATTTTTCTCTTAATCCCAGATCAACTAGAGATAAAATCAATTCACCATATATAAACAAAGACAAACACCAGCTTACCTAGTCGGTTCAAAGAGGTTGAATTAGACTTAAATTTCACTACCTTAATACGGTATTAGATTCATTTAGAGCCTATCATAGTCAAGTTCTTTGGGGCTATTATACCACCATTGTCAGACTCCGTTAAGTCACCTATATATATCTAATTCTAAACTATAGATGTTCATTCGTCAATGTGGAGGGATTGTTAGAGGTCCTACATCGGCTAAAGATAAGATCAATTTATAGTATATTACATGGAAACAAACCTCATCTTACTGAACCGGTTCATCTAAGGTTGAGTTAGGCTTAATTTCACTATCCTCCAGAGTCTATCCTAACTTGTCAGGTTTATTATGACACGCACTATCAAACCCTTCTCAATTCTCACCTTCGATGTCTTCAGTGTGAGAGAGTATATTGGAGATCTAACCATTAAGGTCAAATTATAGTATATAAATGGAGATAAACCTAACCTTATTGTTATAAGGATAAATTAGACTTAAACCCACTTCCTAATAATATTCATTTCTTCAGTGCTTTGTATTTCTTAGACTTTACTTTGTAGGATTTATTTCTTTAAGAGGTAGAGATAGTAAATAGGTTCAATTGTGTCTCTTATAAGTTCTTTTGCATGTGTATGTCTTGGGCCAAATAAAAAGAAACAAGGAAGGGTGAGAAGAAGCAAACAAAAGGTGATACAAGGCAACAAAGCCCAATTTTGGAGATGATTCACAGCCAAGAGTCTTCAAAGGATAGGTAAGAAAACCAAGGCAAAGGAAGCATGCAATGCTCGTAATATTTTGATTACTTTTCTAAATTGATTTATGATTTCAACGACGAAAGACACAAAAATAGTAGACAAAAGTTCGGAACAATCTTTCATTAGATAAACCCAAGTACATCTGAAAAACCCATCAATGAATGTAACAAAATATCTAAAACCAAAAGATGACACCTCCAAATATTAGAATGGATGATACAAAAAAGCAGACTTACAACTAGATTCAGAATGTTTAGGAAAAGAAGACGTGACATTTTCCTAATTGACATAATTCACATTCTAAAGTTTGGACTATTAAGTTTAGAACCATCTTTAATTTTGATAAATGAGGATGACCTATGTGTTCATGTAGAAGTTTAGGAGATGAGGATTCAACACAAGATACAAATGAGCTATTACCAAGGTAGTATAGGCCTCAAGATTCATGTCCTTAGCCAATCATCCAATCTATACCATGTCCTTATATAACAAAGGAGTTGGCACCAAAGGTTATTGAACAATTCAATTATTTAGTTAATTGACTTGAAGAAATAAGACTAACGGGACATACAGGAACAAAAAGAACAGATATTAAGTTTAAAGAAGGAGAAATGAAAACTTGACCAATTCCTTAGAAGCTACTTTAGATCCATTGGCTAGGGTTATGAAATGAGGTGTTTAAGGAAAGGAGAGAACAAAGAGATATACCAGAAACATGATTAAATGCAACTGAGTCAATTATCCATGGATTTTGACTCTCAACAAATAGTGCAATGCAAATGGTTGAAATACTGGGAGTTGTAGAAGATTTCAACCTCAAATATTTTTTATATTCTTCATTAGAGAATTTTGGCTCAAAAAGTTCAGATTTGGAAATATCGGTTGCCTTGTCAAGAAAGTCATGTAAAGAGTAATAACAATTCCCTTGGGTGTGTTAAGGACGCCCTCTACCACCACACCCCCTCTAGTGCCACGACCTCCTTTTCCATGAGCAGAACGCATGACAAAAGACTCAACAGATTCTTAATTATACTCTTAAAGAGTTGGAACACGAAAGAGTCATGTTGTCATGTTTTCCACAGAAGAAACTTCCTGACCAGTTAAAATTTGATCTCTAACATGATCAAAATTTGGATTCATTGCGTGCCGGAAATAAACTCAGAATACTCCATTGAGTCAAATCGTGGTGGCATGGAAGAATTCCAACCACTGGAAGGTGATGCCTGAGACACACACGCCTAAGGCAACTGTGACGTCACAGTGCATTGGTCAAAATTTGGATGTGCATTCACCGGGATTGACTCAGAGGCAGATTGTGGTGCGTAGCAGCGAATTGCAGTGCACAGCGACAGATTGTTGTGCACAACAGCAGTCTGCAGCACATGACAACAGACAGCGGCGAACAGTTGTGGACAGTGACCGAATGGCAATTTCTTGCCAAACAGAGACAAGCATGAGTGGGATAGATCCATTTTGATACCAACTTGAGAAAAATACAAAAGATTAGAGGATGAATTTGAGAGCGTTAATTTTCATCTCTTGAGATCTCATATATATAATAACTTTACATACATCAGATACAATATATGAGAAGGAAGAGAAGAGAATATGAAATAAAAGAAGCTTACCACATTATCACTTCCCCTTAGTCTTCCCAAGGGAGAATCTTTTTGTAGCTCTTGAATACCAACTTCACACCTTCAAAGAGAAAAGGTTAGTAGTAGAGAAGGAAACATAATATGGAATGTGAATAATTGCAAGCAGTGAACACTATAAAAGCCTATACAAGGAATGAATTGAAAAATGAAGAAAAAATGTGCAAAGGTGTGAACTCAATGCTTGATTAAAGAAGGGAGGATAAAAAAGATGCCTTGAACCCTCGATAACACAGACATAGCGCAGAACATTTCCATTTGAGGCTGCCTTCTCAACTCTAGCTTGAATATCTTTATCTAGCAATGGGAGTCCTTGGTCCAAGAAGTCTTCAACAGTCATTACATCAGGTCCCATTTCTTTGGGATACAAGCTCTCAATCTGTTAAATGCAAGTAGAATTACAAATATAACAAACTTATGATGCAGGCAGAAAAACCAGCACAAAGATAGAAAAGCAAGGGACAGGAAAGTTGAATATAATAATGTACATCCAAACCTGAATGCTATCCAGATTAATTTGACGGCCAAGTATTCGAGCAAGAATTAAAGCCTGTCTTAATATTGACCCAAACAAAGAAAGTTAGTATTAGCACATTATGTCATTCATAATTAAAAATAACAAACTACCAACAGTATTGTAATATCACTTCAAAATTAACTTTCATTTCTCCTTAAACAGCAGTACAAAGTGTATATACTTTTCCAATACCGCAATATTTTTCATAACCAAAATCATCAAATGGACACACATGAATTTTACAAATCTAAGCCAATGAAAACTCATTTCTTTCTACAAGAATTAATTGATATGCCTACTATCAGCATTGTTAAAAGGTGGTCATGGCAGAAGGAAGTGGCAAAAATCCCTTTGGCCACCAGTCAAGAGGTTGGTGTCTATAGAGATGTGGAATAAAAGATTCTATGTTGCCAATTTATAAGAATGGTGGTGGTCTCTTTGGTTAGGACTTTGCAAGACCATCAAGGAAATTACAATTCACGGTGAGAAACAAAGAAAATAACTCATAAGCTCTAAGTATTCAAGTGTTTTTTAATTTTCAATGTTAACGCAGCAGCAGAACCAAAGCTCTCAAGATGAACTTGTTTTGGTATCAATCTGAATTATATAAGGAAATAAAGAATTATTTTATTGATAATAATCACATCAATTACATTCTTATCACCTCTATTTGCAACGATCAATCTCTTTCAAATAAGGAATTAAAAAAAGGTGAAATGAACAGAAAAATTCTAAAGACATCTTCTACTGAGTACTATGGAGATATTGAGGATATTTTGATGCTAATAATTATTTACAATAATATTGTTATTAGGAAGTAGGTTTAAGCCTAACTCAATCCTATACAACCCATTTCTAAAGTGAGGTTTACACCTACTTATATACTATAAATTGATTTTATCTCTAGTCTGTATGATACCCTCTCACACCGAGCCACATACATATCATGTGTGGGACTATGCCTTCCACCATAACTGGCAATGCCATCTGCTACATTTGTATAGGGTATTTTTGGCTTGCTGCTAAAAATCAGCAATCCATTATTGATAACACTGCCTATCATCAAAGAATGGACATCATTCATTGGTGGCCAAAACGGACATCATTTATAGGCTGCAGTAATGTACAATGTCCTTATGAGACCAGAAACCATTTTATGTTGATTGTGAGACATTATGAGCTTTTACACAGATCAGAACAGCTACAAAACTAATCTTCAAGGTAAAGAAAACTACAATGAACCTTTCTAGCAACATCCATTCCACCAAGGTCATCACGCGGATCTGCAACAAGATAGAATGTATAGATAAATAATCTAAAAACACGAAAGTTAAATTATCATTAACTACCTATTTAGCAATTACCAAACAGAGAAAAAGAGGGAACGAGCAAACACATGAAGATTAATCATGACAATAACCTAAGAATATACTTCATAATGTTAATAGCTTTTTTAACCCAAAAAAGAAGTTAATAGTTCATTCAAATGTTAAAATCATTGGAATTATAAGATTTAGGTGGGGAAGAAGAAATGTGAGCATAATATTTAGATTGATATGGTTTGTTGATGATGTGGTACAAAATCCTGACCCAAGTCCTATTCATAATAATAATTTCGTCAAACACTAGTGTGGTATACTAGTGCAAGCCAAAGCAAGTAATAATACCGACAATATCCCCATATTCATAAGGTTCACGTGTAGAAATTAGAAATTACATCAATTAACCAGTTTCACATATCAATGGTACAATTTCAAATGTAGCAGCACTAACCTGGTTCAGTATACCCCAGACTTTTAGCATCTTTAACAACTTGGCTCAGTGGCTTTCCATCTTCAACCTCACTCATTACATATGCCAATGTCCCTAATAAGAGCAAGTAACATAAAATACAGTATTAAAAAAGTTAATTTTTTATTAAGAATGCACGTTGGAAAACCAAAAAATAATATGTAATTATAGGATCGTGAAAGATTGATTATACCACTCAAACTTCCAATAATTTGATGAACAGGATCACCAGAACAGATTATGCGATTCAGGGATGCTATTACAGGAAGACCAGCTCCTACCTTTAAAAATATAATTACCAGTTCAGCAGTGGTTCATAAATATAATTCAAATGCATTTTACGTCAAATAAGAATACGAGAGGCACCCTCCAAATCCATGTTTTGCCACATAATAAAATGGAAGACGAGCAGGATATTGCACACAGGTGTGCAATGAGGAGAGCATGAATAAGGGGAATCGGTTTGAGTGGTAAAAACCCGCTCATGTGGCAGGTACTGGAATAACTGGTTAAAATCCGCTCATGGAAAATGTTATAGATTATAAGGACTCTAATTCTAAGGACAACATCCTCCCAAAATCGACAAGGAAGATGATTATGAAGAAGTGTCTAAGTAGTTTCAATAAGATGATTGTTTTGTGTGTATGGATGCCATAAACTGCTAGAATTGGTGAGACAATATTCATAAACATTGTCACTATGAAAAGCATGTACAAATGACTTGAGAAAAATAAAGAAGAATTAGAATGAAATTTATAGTGTATTTCTCTCTCTAAGGATCTTATTTATAATAAATTTGGATGCATCAAATACAATGTATGAGAGGGAAGAGAAGAGAATATGAAAAGATATGTCTAGGAACTAGGTAAAGCACATAACACCTTTACAATAAATTCTATTTAAGACTATTTATTCTAACACTCCCCCTCAAGTTAAGGGTCCTCAAGTTAAGGGTACAAGTTGTATGTGCTTTGGAACAAATAATTCAATCCGAGGACCTCTCAAGGATTCTGTTAACACATTTGATCATTTGATGGGACAAACTTAGTGCAGATTTCCTTGGACAACAACTTTCCTTGAATAAAATAACTGTCAATTTCTATGTGTTTAGTCCTCACATGGAACATTAGATTGGACACAATGTGGAGAGCAACTTGATTATCATAATATATCTTCATTGGTTGAATCTCACAAAAATCTAATTCTTGGAAGAATTGTTTTACACGTATAAGCTCACAAGTCGGGGATGCCATAACTCTATACTCAGCTTTACAGATGATCGAACGACAACATATTGTTTCTTGCTTTTTCAACAGATAATATTTCCTCCAAAGAAAATACAATATCTGGTACTAGAACATTTGCTTTAGGAGAACAAAGATAGGTATTTTTTTCCATTTATTTATGGAAGGAGTCCCAGAAAAAGAGGCGATAATTCTTGAAGACATGTCAATCAAGGTAGATGCAAGGACACAGTCCAGTAATGCATTTCAAGTGACGAAATTGTGATCAACACTAGAAGACCTCCAAACGGTACCAGAACAAAGAACAAAGGGCAAAAAAGGGCTCAAAGTGCTACAAGAGTAGAACCATGGTGGTCCGGGAAGATTTTGACCACTAGAAGGTGGCATGTGAGACACATGCACCTATGTTGGCAGAGACAATAAACATGTCCCTTCGTCGGAGTTTGGATGCACAACCACCGAGGTTGGGTCGCGCTCCTTGAGGCACAGTGGACCCAAGCGTTAGAGGACAAAGCTCCAGTGGTGGACAGCGGCGAAAAGCACGAACAATGACTAGATATCAATTCCTTTGCCAAACAGAGACAGGCAAAGTGGGATCAACCCGCTCTAATACCAACTAGAGAAAAATAAAGAATTAGAATGAATTCCCTCTCTTAGGATCTCATATCTGTAATAATTGTGGATACATCAAATACAATGTATGAGAGGGAAGAGAAGACAATATGAAAAGATATGTCTAGGAACTAGGTACAGCACAAAGCACACAGCATCTTTACGGTAAAGTTTATAATGCTATTAAGACTAGTTATTCTAACAGGATGTACCAAATCATGCTTTGATTTCATTAAAAAAGGTTTGGAAATGGCAATTGCTTATGAAAAGCAAATAAAAAAATTACAGATGGCTCATTAAGAAAATAGTTGTCCAGATTCCAGTAGCAAGCAACAAAAAACTAACTCACTATTATAATTTTTTCTTTTAAATTTCAAAAGCAGTGACCAGGCAAACATGAGGTAGAAACAAAAAAAAATGTGTAATGACTCCCATAAGATCCATCACATACCATTACACTTTAAAAAAACACATTTGGTTCAATGAGAATATAAAAAACAAATTTTTAAGATCACCTCTCAAAAGAAAGAAAATAAGATATATTCCTTGCGTTTCAAAAGGGAATTGAAATTCATATATTAGGTCTTTGTTCTTCATATTTTATATCATCATACTTTCACAAGTCAGCCACACACCCCAATTCACGATCTTTCCCTTCTTAATATAATGGAGAAGATGAACCGTCAATCTACTGCAGGCAAACACACCATGTGGCTTTTTCCCTGGATTTAATTTTCCTTTTTTATCAAGGTAAACTTTGCTTAAAAAAATTAAGCAAAGATAAGCTTGTATATTATTGATCCATACAAGTCATTCAGAACTTCTAAAAGGATTTGATTTTATTACTATGAGATCAGTGTTCAAAAGAACAAAGCATACTCAAGAACGAAATTAAAGCACTAACGCTGCATTTTATGTTACATAGGGGAAAATACACATTTCAATAAACATTTTCAATACTGTCAGAAATGTCACAATGCTGCTACGTGCTGTTAGAGAGATATGATACTGTAGTTAAGGAAAGAAATAAGTATCACTTACAGTTGACTCATGCCGGACATGACGTGGATACGTGAAAAGTTTTTTAAAATCCTCCTGTTACATAAAAGATATAATTGTTTAGATGAAGCATGCACTGCTACCATAAAAACGTACTAGTGAGAGGGAAGAAACAAAAATATTATGAAACCTTATTATAATGTATAACTACCAGAAAAGTAATATACTAGTGAGGGAAGAAACCAAAATTTTATGAAAACTTGTTATGAAAAAAGTACAAATTGCCCCGTCCAATTAGGACCATTGCCCCGTCAAATTTCAGAAACTTTGAACATCAAAGAATTGCTAAAATTACTAAGGTATGTGCTTTGCCCTTCCATTTGATTTTCAATCACACTAATTAAAACTATCACCCTCATACTATTTAAACATTTCTAGTATCGAGTTGATGCTGAAAATGTAAATGCAGTCGTGAATGATGATAATTGGGATGTTTCAGGAGTTATGGTGACAAGCTAATAATGGAGTTTCAAAAACCATGTAACCTTCCATTATATTTTTCAAAAGTCACATTTTACCCCATATTTGTTACAAGATTACCATTTGAAACCTATAGTTTTCCAAGTTCCAAATCTTTTCAAATTTACACTTTTACCCTTTAAACCAATAATAACCCACAAAATACCACAAAGACAAAGACCTAATGATGAAATTGAGATGGAGGAAATGAGATTTCAAATTCAACATGTTCAAGCCATTGTTGAACATCAACAAGCTCTAATAGAAGAACAGACAAAATGTTTGGATGAAGAATCTGATAAGTGATTCCTCATACGACAGCAATGTCACTCTAGAAGACAGCAAATTTGTAGTAATGATATTATGGTGGAGCTTCCACATTTCGAAGGCAAGTTACAACCTAAAGAATTTGTTGATTGGCTCCAGACTGTCGAACAAGTGTTCGAATATAAAAGAAACCCGTGAGGATCAACAAGTCAAGATTGTCACAGTTAAGTTAAAGAAGCATGCTTCCATAAGGTGGAGAACCTAAAGAAGAAGCAAGAGCGTGAAGGGAAGACTAAGATCAAAATAAATAGTCTTTCTTGACTTGATAAATAAATATACATCCCCTACCCTCTCATCTCAACAATTGTTATAAAACAATTAAGATGACCTTACCAATGAAGATGTAAGAGGCTTCTTATTTGCCAAAACAGCACAACAACCCATGTCAATAGCTTGTGTTAGCACCGCAACAGTGTCAAAGCTAGCAGAGCAATCCACAAGCACCAAACCTATAACCAAAAACAATTTAGCAGTTCAGTGATTTAATGCATGAAGTTGTAAAGGTCCTCTCTCATTTCAAATTTATTTTAAAATCAACAACAACTAGCAAAAAATGCAGTCCCTAATAAAAATTCAAGGTTTAAATATATTTAGGGTATGTGGTGTTGCAGGATATAAAGGGCAGAAGAGGTTTCACGGTACTGCCATAACCAGTTCCTGGTGGTGAATGCTTGCTTACATAGGTATAAGTTAATGGCTAAGTGGATGCTCTTCTTTCAAGCGGATCAGTACATCTATAGGCCACCCAAGAGCACTATTAAGTTTGTTCTTGATTCACTCTCTGACTACTCTCAGTTCACCATTGAACAGATGCCAATAAGCAGCAAGCTGGCTCATCGCTGATTACAGCAAAACACATAGGTACATTCTCCTCAAACTTCTTGCTTTTTTTCAAATATTGTTTCTCCTCTATACCTAACGCGCTTTTGCCAACTTAATCAGCATTTTCAAATGTGATGATGTCATTGATTTTTCTTTCTCTTTTGTCTTGTTTAGGTGCTTGATAATGTTGCGGATCTCGAGTGGTTGCGTTGTGTTTCTTCCCCTAACATGGAAGGTGGGGAATGATTTGGTTTGTATTGTATGTGTATGAAGCAACCCATCCTGCATGGATACTTTAAGTGGTGTGGTGGTGTATCTGAATTTTCTGGGTTATTTATTATTCCTTATTTATTAGCTAATTAGTTTTAATTATTAAGAATATCAAGATGTTGTTGTCTGTTAAAGGTAGAAGAAGGCAGAGGAAGGAAAGAACAAGGGTAGAGAAAGAGAAACACTAGAAGATGGAGAAATGAAAAACCCAGATTGAATACTATCAGTCACCTCAACCAACTCAATACTGTTGTCTATGTTCAAGGACTAAAATAATCATTCCGAAAAATTTGAAGATTAAAAAATGAAAATTTTTAATGGAAAGACAAACAAGAAAGTGCCCCAGATATACCTGTTTTTCTGCCAAGTTGAGATGCAATCTCTAGAATCTTTCCTTGTGGCTCTGAATGCACAATGGTCCTGCATTCCCCTTTAACTAACATAAACAAGTAAACATTCAAAAAAAAAATACAAATTTTCATATCACCATCAAGACAAATTAGGCATAGATATCAACCAAAATCACAAAGTTTTGATAGAGATTCGCCAGCACTCTTGACCCGGCAAAGTTGTAACAAAAAACTATCGTCCAGCCCCTTATGCAGCAAATCATCGGACACCACCACAGATTTACTATCACCAACTCCTACAACTCTCAAGCACAGTCCCTGCCACCAAAAAAGACTCAAACAGAATAAATAAATTGAAACATCAATCACCTAAACAGTAAATGCTCAAATTTATATACCCATTCTCAATCAATGTCAAATTTACGGAGCGCAATCGTTGGATTCATTTGGCAAAGAAGCCAAAAGCCCACACAAATAACCCCAGAAAGAAAAAAATGTTCAAAAGACAAATGGGATATCAGAAACCCAAATAAGTTGTCAATTTTAAGTTAAAGCCATGACATAATCTGAAAACATGAGAATCCATCTAAAGGGACATTACCTGTGTGGAGTGAAGAGAACGGCACGAGACAATATGCTGGAGAAGTTGACGACCAACTCCTCCACAACCCATTAGAATCAGAGGAATATTCTTCATTTTTTCTTTCCTTTCACTCTTTCAAATTGTTTGAGAAAAGTTGTGAATTGAATTTATTAGGGTTTTGTGTGAAGCAAGAACCAGTAGCTTAAGTATGGAGGGGACTGTGGAATGTGACCCTTGATTCCAATTCAGCAGCTTACAACCTAGGCGCAAAGTTAGTCCTCAAAGATGACAAAAAAAACCGTTTCATTAATCAAAGATGACAAAAAATTGTTTCCTTAATCAAAAGCATATAAGATAGTCACTCATCAAGTATGACAAAATCAATCATTGTTATCATTCTATTAAATTCATTATATGAAATTCTAAATTTGACTAAAAGATAGCATCAATATAGCATTCTATATTAAAGTAACAACATGAAGAATCAAATCCTAAATCATTTAGGTCGCACTACTTGTATCACATAAACAACCACAATTTTTTTAATTTCTTTTAAAGGAGAGATAAAAATACAAGTTGTTATTTTTACACAATAAAATAAACTCTTAACAAAATTCATAGGTTGTATTTTGAGTTGTAAATATATAAAATGTTACGCAGAGAGAGAGAGAGTAATATATTTAAAGACATCTTACATTATATACCGTATTACGCATAATTAAGTATTGTTTAATTGATATTTCACTTTCATAACATGTAATATATTTTATAGGATGGGACTTCAATGATCTTACAAAATTATTATTTTCACTTCATTCTATTTTTTATTTTTTTTTAGATATTCCTATGTGATCTTTTGAATATGTCACACGTGTCTTCTTAATTTTTTTCATGATGGAAATGTGTGTGGAATGATATCTTTTATCCATGATTTATGTATATCTTTTTGTTAAACAAAACTACAACACCCTAAACATATTTTAAGTATGTGTTGTAAGTTTATGTTTAGAATACATGAATTAGAAAAAGCTTAGTACTTAGAATACGTGAAGTAGTTATGTCTGGCAGATACTAATTAGATCACAAATGTATATGTTTCATTCGAGAGATGATAGAGACGAGTTCACTTGGTTTGATAAATTAAATAAAGATAATTCAAATAATAAGTACAAACCAAGACTTCAAACTAACACACATAGACAATATTCCAAAGCTTAAGTATTAAGAAACAGGTAATGCCTTCTATATCCTGAAAAGATTCACGCCAGATAACAACATTCAAAATACTTGAGCATACGGGCTAAAGTTGAAATGACCACCAACTTTTCTAACATGGCTAGTTTCAACTCTAGCTCAATTGTCCATCATATATGGTGTAATAATTTGTTATCACAAAAGATAAGTATTGTCAATTATCAAAGAGGTGACATAAAAAAAAGAATAAAAAATTAATGCTTTATGTCATAAATTTAATGTTTCTCACCATAAGAGCTCATCAGACAATGACGGAAGAAGAAAGAAGACAACACAACTCAATGACCAAAAAAGGGAATGCAAAGACTAATTTTTTAAAGATTATAAGAAGACATGTTTCAAAGGAAAGAAGATAACAAAGCTAGCCATACTTTGCAAGTGCAAAAACTCTGTTGAAATAGTGAGCAAAAGCCAGTGATCAGTTGATCACTTAGATATTGTATTAATGTTAAGCTAAAAGTGATTAGTGTCAAGAATACTCATTATTGAGTTAGGAGTGATAATGTCAAGAATACTCAGTGTCGGTTAAGAGTGGTTTGGTCAAATAATACTCACTTAAACTTTGTAGAGGTAGGTTGTTTAGTGGAACTTGACCAATTGGTCAAGAATTAGATGTAGTATGTGAAATGATAGAAATCAAAATAAAAATATTAAGTAACTTTTTTATTTCCTTAAATCTTTTACGTTTCATGTTATTATATTGACTAACTAACCAAAAGAATGAAGGAAAAATTAAAACTAATTTTGAACAATGAATTCTCAAATCTCTTATTTATTTTTGACAACATCTGAATAAACGATAATAGTGAAAATTTGTGAAATTTCAAAACACAATTCAACCTTCATTTCTTGTATTATTTATTATTTTTCACACAATTCGTAACATTCATTGGGAAGTTACTTCAATGGATTTTGTACTTGGATTGTTAAGATCAAGGACAAACATAATTTCATTTTTGTGGTAATGGATAGGTTTTAAAAATTGACTCATTTTATTCCATGTCACAAAGTTGATGATGCATCTCTTATTGCTAATTTGTTTTTCAAAAAAGTTAATGATACAATATTCTATAAGCATAATATTTGCTCGGGACACTAAGTTCCTTAACCACTTTTGGAAGACTCTTTGGTGCAAGTTAGGTACTAAACTTTTTTCAACTACTTGTCACTCTCAAACTGATGGTCAAATGAAAGTAGTTAAAGAACTTTATCCCAACTTCTTAAATGGATGATTTCTAAAGATCTCAAAGAGTGGGAAATATACATGCCTCATTTAGTTTGCATATAAAAGAATAGTTCATTATACTGCTTCCCACTCACCTTTTGAGATTGTTTATGGGTTTAACCTTTGACCCCTTGTGATTTATTTACCCTTCCTACTCCAAAGAACATGATGTGTAGTGATGTAAATGCAAGAGCAAAATTTAAAGTGTCGAGATAAAATATAAGATAGAAATTAAGGTGGGAAAATATGCAAGTAATGTTAATAAAGGAAGAAAAAAAAGTAATCTTCCAAATTGGAGATTGGGTTTGGGTCCTCTTAAGATATATTTCTATGAAAAGCAGGGAAATCACAAGAAGATAGGGTTGAATTATGATTTAATTTAATTTTCAAAAGCTAATTGCAAATACCGTCTGAATGACAATATTCAGATGATGGTTTAGATTATCAAGCATTTTATATTGTAATCTTTTTGTTTAATATAATAAATCAAACGCAAGGAGCTACCTTCACTAGAATTTGTAAAAACTCTGACTAATGTTTGTGAAGCTTGCGTCTAATAGATTACATTTGATGTCCTAAATTAACGTGAAAAAGATTAACTGAGAGAGATATATTTTTCATAAACTTTTTTAAGAAGTTTCATATGATGAAGAACAAAAGGTGAACCCTCAACATCTCACAAAAATTATGTTTAGAAAGACATATTCGAAAGATTCTTCTATCTTGAGCTCTTTTAGTCTAAACGGTTAGCAAATTTTGCAGCACAATTGAATCACTTTATTAACATATTTTCTTGTTCTCTTTAACAAATGATCATATTATAGTTCTTATGTCTCACCAAGTAATATAGATATAAACTACAAACTTAGTTTTAAACAAAGCACTTTGATAAAACAATTTTAATATAAATTCTCACATTAACTCTTCTTCTTGAATTAACACAAAAAAAAGAACATGCAATGTAAAGGAGAGAAAAATACTCATAGAAACTTATATGGTTCCTTTGTCACAACAAACTACATGTAATTATTAACCAACAAACCAAGATTGACTAGGGAGACTAATGATGCAAAGTATACTAGAGTATTCATTGGGTTTATAGTTACTCTTGACTAATCCATTGAGTATTTTTTTTTAAGTCATTTCTGGCTAAACAAATATTCTTTCTCAAGTCACTCCTAGTTTAATGAGTATTTTTTGGGCACCCAACCACTCTTAGGTACTTTGATGACTATTATGTGACAAACAACCACTCTTGGATAAAGTATGAAGGTTGGGTGTTTCAATGATCAATCGATCATTGGGTCAAATCACTAGGGAGGATTGTACCTAATGACGAATTGGAAGATTTGGCTTTCTCTCCTAGTTTAGACGTTCTTTCACTCTAAGAAGGGAGAGGTATGTCTTTCGGTGAATATGATAGGTAAGTGCTCTCTCTGCTAGGTGTTTGACTAAACAATTTTAGTGTTTTTTTCATCATCTCTTTTGATCCATAATGATAACACAACTCTTGTTTTGGTCCCTATGATCATTTTATGAAGCTTTAAGGAATGCTCTTTGTCTTAGTAGCAATTTGGTATATTATCTTTTTTGTTTTTTTTTGTCCTCTTTTTCTTCTTCTTAATGGTAAGCTTTTTATAGGCACTTGAAGAAGATAGATATTGAGAGGTTATGGAAAACAATGTCAATGGACATTTTCTACATATGAAAAGTACACACATATGTATATTCAAGAAATACAATGTTATTTGCATGTATCTTTTGATCCTATAAACATATGTTTTGATAATATAAGCACTATGTTAGACGTAGGGAATGACTACATAGGTTTGTGTTATCTTTTAGACGGAATACTTGCATCTTACATGGTTTATTGTGTTTGAACATCAATCATCTTTCAAATGATGCATTATCATGATTGAACTTAGGTGTTATCAACATTTAGTCAAATCCATATAATGTTGAATTTTCATTAACAATTTTGAAATAAAAGAAAATCCAAGCTTTAAGATTAAAAAAGATAACCCTTTTCAAGTCCTAAAAAAAATAATAATACATATAAATTAAATCTCCATAAGAGTATAGTGTAAGTCATCAAGTATTGATAAATTTCGTTTTTAATATAGTAAGAGAAAAAAAAATTACAATTGTAGTATAACAATTTTAATTCAGTTTTGTTTGTATTCCATTAAAAATTAAGGTAATTAAACACATATTTAACTTTTTAGTAATTGTCACGTGTGTTTGTTAAAAAAAAAAATGTAAATATAAACTTTAATATGTTTTTTTTTATATATATATATATATATATATATATATAT
>Ga0123340_1002802_pt1 | contig 15986 bp, 10 predicted proteins | sample SirMexnodulemix_FD_89961 | JGI IMG/M metagenome (GOLD analysis project Ga0123340, IMG submission 89961) | Root nodule microbial communities of legume samples collected from Mexico - Siratro Mexico nodule mix | ecosystem: Host-associated > Plants > Roots > Nodule | place: Mexico: Nepantla... | reverse complement strand
TATATATATATATATATTATGTATATATTTATATGTATATATTATAAGAAAAAAGAGATTTAGTTATCGATTTTAGTCACTGAAAACTGATAGTCGCAATTAGTTACTGATATTAACGATCGAACGAATGTAGTTGTTAATTATTATCAAAATAGTGATCAAAATACAATTTGGTCACTAATTAATAAACAAAATATTTTAATCATCGCATTTAGTAACTAAAATAGTCACCAAATATAAATTTATTTTAGTCATTGACTAGCTTTTGGTCGCTAAATAAAAAAAAAGTTAATCACTGATTTTAGTGACATAAAATTGGTATTCGTAAAAAAACGACTAAAATACTCACCGAAATATAAATTATTTTCATGATCGAAATAAAATTTGTCGTTAAATTTCAACAAAAAATTAGCTACTACAATTAGAGACCACAATGCAGTGGTAATTAAATAGACACTGAAACAACAACCAAATGTAAATTTGTTTTAGCGACCGATTTGGTTTTGATCGCTAAAATGTTGGTAAAAAATCATTTTCAAATTAACGATCAAATTTATCAATTGATTTATCGTTATTGCTAATAATGACTAAAATAGCCACTAATTTATGTGGTCGCTAAATGATTATTTTGAATATTATTTATATTAATTAAAAAAATATCAGTAATAACAATAATAATATGGAAGTTATAAAACTTCATTCAATGTCACAAATTCTAATATTATTTACTTCTTTTAGACTATTACCTATGTTTACATGAGGTTCAAATATATTTATGGTATAGTTTAACATGTTGTTGGTCAAAGAAATGAATTTTTCTTTCCATTAAACCTTTTAGACTCATAAATCGGCTAAAGCCCAAAAAGTTCATGTATGATACAATTGTACATTTTTCTAGTAAATAAATAGGTTTTTCTTTTTATAAATCTAAATCGTCATCCTGTATATGCCTACCTAAGCATCATAGACTAGTGTGTGATGTTAGTACAAATCTTATCACTTTTAAACTACATATAATCCAAACCTTACTCCTTTTCTACTTTTAAACTACATGCAATCTAAATCTTACCCAGATAAAAGTTTTTAAGTGGAGATCCATGTTAGATCGAGCTCTTACCACTAGGTCAACAACTATTGTCATAGTTAGGGTGCAACTCTTTTTACTTAAGACCATATCAAGCCAAGCCCCATGATTGAATTGCAATTTGGTCCATTGGAGACTCGCCACGAGATAATTTACGTCACCTACAACGATCCATTCTTCAAATTTCTCCACTACTTATTTATAAATGAATGGAAACACATCAAAGTCTTAATCCGTAGTAATTATTGTATTGTTTTCATCTAACGATTACAAGCATGTGTCCTTTCCATTTAACAAAAATAAATTCAAAAAACAAATATAATAAGGTTCAAGAAAAAAAGAATATTGGGGTTTGGATCCATTTTTTTCTTTTACTTTGTTAATTGAAACAATTTAATTAAGTTAAATTAAAAAGAAAAAAAATTAGTGTAACTTTTTATATATATTGATTTTATCATGGATTTATATAAAAGTAGTCCTTTTGTGAATTTTTAATGTAGTTTAAGAATAAATGTAGCATGTGACAGTGAACTTTCAGGTGACATGTTATTAGATTCTAACATTTTTCCTGCACAGTTCTGCACAAGGTCATCTTAGCATTTATAAATATTTAGTAAAACCTAGTATGAAATTCAACTAAATTAAAGTTGCACAATTCTAGTATTTGGACTTGAACTCTCTAAAATGAATAAGGATAAAGAGAGTAATATCAATTGTTAATAACAAATGAAATGTCATTTCTCTTATCTCCTTTTTAAACATGTATCTCTCTCTTTTTGGTTAATTTTTACATTCCTGTGAATCTATTTACCCAAACAACATTTGATGTCTAACACTTTGTATACTGTAAATTTAAGTGTTGTGGTTAAATTAAATTGCAAATTGCGGTATGTTTTTAAATATTTAATTTAAATATGATATATTAAACTTAGAAATTTAATCTTATCTTTTCATTAAATTTATGTAGACTAAGGAGCTTGAACGACAACCAATTGCTTGGGAGATTGTAGAGAGAACAAAAAAATTAAAGACTGGACAATGGTCAATGATAAGACCCATGAGCTTGTGGTATGCTTAAACTTTGAGTTATTGTTTAATGTTTATTATATTTTTTCTTCACAGTAATGACATTTGACTTAATTTTCAAGAGAAATATAAGCAGTGTTGGGAAGAAGCCCAACAATATCTAATGGGTGAAGACTCATCTTCCAAAAAATCTCTCGTTGCCTCCATTGATGACAATGAAATATACTTTAATGTTGTTGGAGGTGGAAATAAAAAAGAAAATGTGTATGGGCTTGGTACATTGAGCAAAAGGTTTACTTCTTCCAAGACTGTTGATTCTACTACAAATTAACCTTTAGTAGTCTATTAAATAGAAGAAATGCATGAGACTATTCAAAAATTAAATGCTGAACTTATGGCAAAGCATGCCAATGAGCAGACACTTGAAGAAAAGTTAGAGCAAGTGATAACAGATCAGGAGTAGATAATGAAAACTTTCTCATTTGCATCCTTTCTTCCTCACACCTTTACCGCTCCTATCACTCTTAAACTAGATGATGAAAACTTTCTCATTTGGAAATGACAAGTCTTGGCTACCATGTGAGGTCTAAAATTGCAATGATTCTTTATAACTCTGTTGTTCCACCTTAGTTTCTTAATGAAGAAACCACTCACTCACATCGTGTCAATCAGGATTTTCTAAATTATTATCAACAAGATCAGTTGACTATATCATCACTTCTTGCCTCCATGACTACAATTCTCACCAAGGTGGTGACTCTTGGATCCTCACACCAAATTTGAACAAACTTCAAGTCTAGTATGCCTCCCAAACTCTTGCTCATGTCAAGAAACTGAAGTTACAACTTCACAATTCCAAGCGTGACCACACCATTGTAGCTTTTCTTCTTGATATGAAGAAGACAGTGGACACATTAATTGTTGTGGGTTTTCTGATTACCACTGAAGAACATATTGAAGCCATTCATGATGGCTTACTCAAAGAATACGACTCATTCATCACATCCACTATGTTAAGGTTCGATCCTTATACGGTTGAAGATGTTGAATTGTTGTTACTAACTCAAGAGGAAAGGTTTGAAAAGAATAATATTTCTGCTAAACATCTTTTTCAAGCCAACACAACATTTCTTTCAATCATTCTCGGACCAATGTGTCTACATCAAACCCGGGTTGTGGTTCCTTTCGTAACACTTTTTCTTCAAAAAATAATGGGTTTTCTGGATCAAGAAACAATAATAAATCTTCTTAGAATCAATATTTTAATATACAAAACACTCGCTTACAATGTCAAATTTGCAATAAGTTTGGATATTCTACATCTGATTATTGGCATAGCTACGAACAAAAATCTCAATATGCTATTCATGGAATTCATCACGGATAAGTTTGGATGAAAAACCATTTATTCTTGTCACACCAACTATTATTCATGATCTGCCGTGGTATCCTGACATGGGGCAAGACACCATTTGACACCAGTTCAATTCTTTCCACCAAAGCACACCATAGGATTAGATATGGTTAAAATAGGTAATAATTTAGGTGTATCCATAAAAAAATATTCGTTCTACTACGTACACAATGCCACACACTTCTAAAAGGTTTACCTTGAACCAATTTTTACACGATATTGCTATTTCAAAAAAATTTCTTAGTGTTTTTAAATTTTCTGAAGATAATTTTTTATTTTTTGAATTTCATGCTAATCATTGCCTTGTCAAAAAGAAGGCAACAAAGGGGATCTTTCTTCATGGAAAAGTTAAAGATGGGTTATATGTTTTCCAAAAGTTTATTCCTACTTGTCTGTTTTATGCTAATACCTCTCTTGTAAAACCTCAATCATCTTCTTACACTTTATGGAATACTCATTTTTGGACATGCTAGTGAAAATGTTATTCATCATATAATGAAACAATAGTGAAAATGTTATTCATCATATAATGAAACAATACAATGTTTTTGTTACTGCTAAACATCATTTCTACGAAACATGTGTTATATGAAAGACATGTCAATTACCATTCTTAGACTCAACTATTATCTATTCATCATCATTAGAATTAGTTTTTGTTGATATATGGGGTCGTGACCAATTCCTTCATCTAATGGTTATTGCCTTCATATATGTTTATACTAAATATTTTTTGTTGTACTTGATTCAAAATAAATCTCAAACTCATTCTATTTTTAAATCATTCAAAATATACTTTAAAAATCAAGTTGGTTTCTCAATAAAGAGCATTCAAACTGATAATGCGAAAGAGTTTCTTTATTTAAGTTCTTTTCTTGTTAAACATGGTGTCCAACATTGTCTAATATTTCCTAACACATATGAGCATAATGGTTCTATAGGAAGAAAGCATAGCCATATTATAGACATGGAGCTAGCTCTCTTGCTAGTGCAGGTTTACTTTTATCTTTTTGGGGAGAAGCTTTTTGTATTGTCGTTAACATTATAAATGTTCTTCCTACACAAGTCTTAAACTATAAAAATTCTTTTTATATGATTTTTCTTAAAAAAAATCAGATTATAAATTCTTTAAAACATTTGGTTGTCCTTGTTATTCTCTTTTGCGACCATATAACACTCATAAGTTTGATTTTTCGTTCTTCGGTACGTCTGTAACAAAGGGTATAAATGTTTATCTCCTTGAGGTAAGACATGTTATAAGACATGTGAGTTTTGATGAAATTGTGTTTCCCTACACTCTAAATGCAAATCCCTTTACTACTTTTGGCAATACGTCTCATCACATTTATTCCCCTCCTCTTACTTTAACTCTTTTAAAATCTAATTTTGATAATAATATAACTAATTCAAATATTAATAGCTTGGTTCAAGTGAATGACTTGTTTATTCCTTCGTCTAATGCTTCTTCTACTCAAATTTCCTCTACAGAACCACTTGTATTGTCTAATACTCTAAATGAACATCTCATGATCTCTCAAGCCATAGTTGGAATTTTCAAACCATGCACTTTTGCTATTTTTGTAGAGATTAATTCTGCAACAACAATCAAACAAGCCTTGTAGATTCTTCACTGGTATAATTTCATTAAAGTTGAATATAACACACTTATAGCCAACAACACTTGGACTCTTTGGGAATTTCCCAAAATGTTATTTCTATAGGTTGTAGATAGGTCTTCAAAACAACATACAATGTTGATAGTACCCTGCAACGCCACAAAGCACATCTTGTAGTGAAAGGATTCCATCAAATACCAGGTTTTGATTATTTAGAAACATTCAGTCATGTGGTGAAACCTATTATTATACGTATTGTTCTCACCATTACCCTAGCACATCAGTGGCATCAAATAGACATCAATGATGCCTTTCTATATGGGGATTTAGAAGAGATGGTATTCATGGTTCAACCACTTGATTTTGAAGCGTCTAATCATAACTTGGTTTGCAAACGATAAGGCTATCTATGGTCTCAAACAAGTACCTTGCTCATGGTTCCATAAGCTAAGTGCTACTCTCTCATCTTTTGGTTTTTGTTTGACAAAAAGTGACTTTTCTTTATTTGTCAAGCTTCAAAATAAATCTACATCGATGGTTCTTATTTGTGTTGATGATATCATTATCATAGGTACATCTTGTGGTGATATTCAAACTCTCATCTCCATGCTACAACCACTTTGCCTTGAAAGACCTTAGTTATCAACATTACTTTCTTGACATAGAATCATCTTAGACGAGAGATAGAGATTTTCACTTGAGTCAAAACAAATACATCAGAAACCTTCTACACAAAACAAACATGTAAACCTCCAAACCTCAACATACACCGATGATTTATTCAACTTGTCTCACACAAGATGGCTCAACAACTATAATAGACGCCTCTATGTATCACTTCATTGTTGGATTCTTGCAATATATTCTTATAACACAACTTGAGCTTGCTTACAACGTTAATGAAGTTCGTTAGTTCATGTATCAATCTTAAGAACACCACTAGAAAGCGGTGAAACGTATCTTGCATTTTTTAGCTAGAACCTTGCATCATGACATTCTTCTACGCAAGTCTTCTTGTCTTTGTCTTCAAGCCTTTGCCAATGCATTGGGGATTAGATGTTGACAATCACAAGACAACAACAAGGTACATATTGTTCCTCTGTCAAAACTCAATATCATGGTTATCATACAAACAAAAAGTTGTTTCCAAAAGCAACACTGAAACAAAATACCAAAGTGTTGTTGCAACTCTTGTTGATATCAAGTGAGCTACCAATCTCCTTCATGATAACTTCCTTCATCTACACCTCAGATATACTCGGATAATTTTGGTGCAGTTCTTCTTACAGATAATCTCATCATGCACTCTAAAGCAAAGCATTTCAAGCTACACCTATATTTTTTTTCAAGACTCCATTCAACAAAAACAACTTTCTCTCACACATTTCAACAACTCTTCAAATTGTTGGCACATTCAATAAACCTTTATCGGGTCTTTCTTTCCCTCGATTAAGAGATAAATTAATAGTTTTTCTAGACTAAACAAAAACAAAGTATCAAAAGTTTATTTTTGTCTACAATAACATTAATTGTCTACTTTGTGTTAGGACCGTCTAATGGTTTTTTGAACCGTATAGTATTTTTGTAACCTTTGTTTCTTTTTTTGTGGGTCTCGGTTTTTTCATCCCTCAATAAATTTGTTTCTTTCCTCCTTTCTTCTCTTCTCCCCTTATCTTCCTTTTTACACTGTGTATTTAGAAAGTAAAATCTAAAACGCAAGTATGACTAAAACTTTTGTGAAACCGGACAATTAAAAAATACATGGTAAACCAAAAGTAATGTGCTTAACATGGATTTTAACCAAACATGTTGGATTTTGTTTTTCTAAATATATATGTATATATATCTTGCAAATCACTAATAAATATTATGTATGTTAGGATGTAGGGTGTATTGTTTAGAAGTAGGCATCGACAAGAGTTGGAGAGATAGGGGTTTTGGGGGCAGAGGTTGAGATAAAATCTGAAGTCTGATTTCATAGGAACAATGGATGGCCCAGGCGCATAATCGTATCTAATGAAAACGAGTGAAATCCTTCATGTTTGTCACGTAAAGACAAGAGGCAAGAATCTTCACCAACCTCCAAAATGGAATAGACAGGAAGGTGGCAAAAAGAGTACTAAAATGAAATGGTTTACAATATGAGGATTCATTCAACTGGGGTGGAAAGCTTGAGGGACCTTGTGCCCTGGCAAAAATGCTTTTCTTGTCAAATCCATTACAAAGATGTGGTGAAAAAGAAACAAAAATTACGTGATTGGTTTCACAACTATCCAAAAGTTGATTTGGGAAAAGGGTCTCAGTGATTTTAGCTTCAACATATTTAAACACCCGTCATAATCACGAATCAACACCAAACACCACACTTTTAATTTTTCAATGGAGCCAAGTTGTTAACAGCTAATATATATATATATATATAAAATGTTTAATTATCATAAACTCTCACCGTCAGAGTAAAGATGCAACAATGCATGATATTTGATAGAGTAAAATTATGTTTCAAATTTCTGATTTGGATTTTGTAAATAAAAAAATTATTATAAAAGCATATTAAAGATAATTACACAAATTCTTTTATAAAAAAAAACCTTTACTATCGAATTTAATGAATGCTTATATCCATAACATGTTTTACAGATATGGTTTGGCAAACGTGACCATTCTATTAATTCTATATTGTTACAACAACCCCATTTCAAATTCAAATGGATTCCAAGTGTTTTTTATTTCACAACAAAAAAAGCATAGTTTTATGACATTCTACCAAATTATTTTTAATGCTTTTTCTTTAATTTAAATGGATAAATGTGTGAATATATTCTCATGATTGTAATGTAACTACTTTTAGTGAACTTTTTATAAATTGACAAATTATTTTAAAAGGATGCTGTAGTGCTTAGTTAGAATATTACATGTATTCTTAAAGTGATACATTCAGGCAACCAAAATCACCCTTTTGTATCAGGCAGTCAATGTTTTGTCTCATATATCACTAAATTAAACCTTAAATAATTACTTTATTTAAACTTGATTTTGAGTCATTACTATTAGTTATCTTTTGTGATTAGGAAAATAGTAATATTTCCCAACCTACAATTACGACTAAACCTATATCTTTCTAGCCTTTAACACATAAACAAACAATGAGGAAAACAAAAAAAGTTTTATTTGGCACATTCGTTATAAGTTTAAGATCCGATACTTATAATTTTTTTTATTAAACTTCATATAAAATTTAAGATCTTAAATTTTAAATTACAAGAATAAAAATATTTTTCTATTTTAAAAATATATTTTTCTATTAATAAATAAATAAAATATGTTTTAAAGAACCCTTACATTATATTAAAAATTGTTAAGAAAAATTAAAAGTATAATATAGAAAACACACAAAATTAATCAATAATAGAGATATTAGTGAACCCTTATTTTTAATTTGGACGATACTGTATTATTTATTAATTAGTATGTAATTATATATTTTAAGGATAAATAGTCAGTTGTCATATTATCATCATTTTATTTTATAAATTTAAAATCTTTAATGGTTCTCTTTTAAAATTAATTATATACTAATTGAATATTATTTTTTAACGTAAAATTATGTTGTGAATTATAAATGATATGTTTTGTAGTGAGAAATTGATACTCGTAAAATTTTATAAATATAAAATAAGGAAAAGTCAAAATGTTAGGGTCTGGTTAAAGTAGAAAGATGTGACACCTGAACTGAACAAATAATTTCCATAATAAATAATTATAATTACAAGTACACTATGAGATAACAGAATATAAACCGATTCACATCTAACTGCCCACAAGCTACTAGGTTCCATTTTACATCACTCATCCAAAGTTAGTATGAATATAAATATATAAACTTATCTTCATTTGTTTAATATTGTCCTAATCTTTAATACACAGACCGAAAGAGAGATCATATCCACTCCAAAGTAATAAATTGCCTGAAAATGAAATGGTCCAATTTCCTTCCAGAAGGCTAATTTTCCCCTCTTTTGAAAGAGTTCAATGATTTTACACATGTTTTAAATCATTTTAATAAAATGTCAATTGAAAATTAAATATATAAATAATTGAAACTTAATTAAACATTTCCAATTTAACATGTACAGAAAGTAAATCTAAGAGTTTGGCTGAAGCTCGTCATTGGATATGGTTTATTATCAATGAGAAAACAAACCATGTACAATATTTTTTAGGATATACTTATAGTCTCGTGTTTATAGTTTGTCTACAAATTAATTACATATAAAATAAAAATGTCCGATTCAATCATAGTTCACAAGAAGGTTCTAAGAGGTTAGTAGCAATCGATAAAACGATTTTCTTGTTTTCTAACATGTTTCTATTGGTCCTAATGATGGTGCTACAGACCTTCTTATTATAGTCCAACAAACCTTTTCTTTCTATTTTAATGTTAATTAAACTACTTTAGTCCTCGGCCCTACATGAGGGAACATCCTACCAAACTTGGTTAAAAAAATAATATATGACCCAGAAACACAAACTATTCTACAAATAACATTTTTCTTTACCACTGACATCACACACACTTAATTATCTAGTGATTAAATTATTACCCCTTTGGGAATAAAATGCAGAGGTAACATTGGACCAGCATAATCAATAATAGCATTTTAAATCCAATGCTGTCACTTAGTCTTCAATGTTCCTTCTGACATGTTCCAATCTGTGAAATTTCAGGTTTAACTTGGTCTTTGTTTATCTTATATGTTTTCCTTTTATGCATATGTTATCATGTTACCATGCTCTTGAAATTGAATCATCGACCCTTGGCCTTTTTGTGACCCGAAAGCCGCGGAATGAAGTCAAAGAAGTAAAGTAGTTTCTTGGAAGGCACTCTATAAGACTAAAAGGTTTATATATATATATGCACATAAACATCTTCTACAGCGCAAGCCTCTTGCATAATAAAGTGCTTCCTATTCAAGCCATCACTTTAAGACTTCCTCTCAGATATCTTTCAGCTTCTGTGCTTTATTCTTTGGTTGATTTTGTTTTGTTTTTCCCTCCATCTGAACAACACATAGTTGTTTTTGTGACACTTCACAAAACTTCACAAAACTCTTCAACAAGTTATGGCAGCGAAGGCAAAGAACAACAAGGTGGGGAGTGAATTGGGGTGTGGCCTCGTGGGGAGAATTCTCCACCTCAAAAGTCAAAGGCTGAGAAAAGCATCTGTTCACTCCCTACCCTTGAAGAATCCACAGAGTGATGATGATGGCAAGAGTGAAGAACCAAAGAAGACCCCAAATGATGAATCAAAGGGTACAAAAAAAGGCTGCACTGACACTGAGCCACACAGGCTGAGTGGTGCAGAAAAGAACCCGGCCAGAAAGAGTGCCTCTGTTCACCACAAACAACAACCTTGTACATATCGAAAGAGTCAAAATCAAAGGCATTCAGATGTTGTTGCAAGAAGCTCAACAACATCATCATCATCATCCCCTAGAACTTCAATTTCAACTCACACTAAGGTTCAACAAAACAAGGACAAGAATCATGAGAGCAAGCCATATGAAAATTCTCTTGCACTTGCTAGGATAAGTACTGGCAATGAGAGCAATAAGTCTCAGTTGAAGCTCACTGGGAATTTGCTTGTGAATAACACCCCAAGGAGAAAGAGTGTGGAGTACATGCCTAAAAACACAGAGTTGAACTCTGTGCCTATTTCCTACTCCAATACAAGCAAAGGCTTAATGGGGAATATCATGAGGAGGAACAGCACTGGCAGTGAGATTGGACAGTTTTTGAGTCCAAGGCAGAAAAGAGTGGACCCTGAGGTGTTGAAATCCATGGGAAATGAAGCGTACAAGCAGGGAAGATTTGAAGAGGCTTTGGCTTTGTATGACCGAGCAATTGCCCTTGATTCAAATATGGCAACGTACCATTGCAACAAGAGTGCAGCTTTAATTGGTTTAGGAAGGCTTCAAGAAGCAATTTTTGAGTGTGAGGAATCTATCAAACTGGACCCTTCGTATGTCAGAGCTCACAACCGTTTGGCCACAATATATTTCAGGTACTCAGTGATAATAATGCAATATACATGCTTTATTCAATGATGTTAAGTATGTTTTGTTGTTATTTTTACTTATAATATTCCAAATTTGAATGCAGATTGGGAGAAGCAGAAAAAGCACTGGATTGCAATCAATCAACCGGATGTGCTGATTCAATACTTGCTTTCCAAGCTCAGGCTCTTCAAAATCACCTTAACAAATGCACAGAAGCACGGAAAGTAAATGCATGGAGCGATATACTAAAGGAAACACAGTCTGCAATATCCTTAGGTGCTGATTCAGCTCCACAGGTTAGTCATTTCCTTGGTCTAACATTTTATTTTTGAGGCTTCTTACGGAACCCAAAATAGTTTTATTTTAATCTTTGATTCCGTGTCAATGTTCCTTCAATTGGCCAATAATTATGTCAAATTGGAAATATCAAAAATTCCCCTTTGCATTAGTATTGGTTCAAGAAATACACAGGACACAGTAGCTATGATTCACGCTGATTAATTAAAAATTGATTATGTATGATAGGTCTATGCTTTACAAACTGAAGCCTTTCTGAAGCTCCTAAGATATCAAGAGGCTTATGCCATCTACAAAAATATGCCAAAATTTTCACTTGATTGGTGTACCAAGGTATTTGGTCCGGCTCGCAGCGCTTACATATTGATGATAGGGGCACTGGTTTACTTGGCCTCTGGCAGGTTGGTCAGAATGCTTTATTTTTATGTGTTTGACAAATTCTTCTAGTGATTTATGTATTTGGAAGTTCACATGTGAGAATGATGCATTGTAAAATAATAATAATACTACATAACATTTCTCTAGACACCAAACTGTAGTAATTATCATATCTATAATGGTGGTACATTTTCGGAGCCTGATTAGATCTGAATTTGAATTTGAATATGAATTAAATTTTGTTGTTTAATAGGTTTGAGGAAGCTGTGAGAGCAGCTGAGCAAGCAGCTAAAGTTGATCCAGGCAATAGAGAGGTGAATGCAGTGGTAAGGAGGGCCAGAGCAGCAACATCAGCTAGAATGAGTGGGAACTTGCTCTTCAAGGCCTCAAAATTCACCGAATCATGTGCCGTGTACAACGAAGGACTTGAACATGACCCTCACAACTCAGTTCTGTTATGCAACAGAGCTGCTTGTCGTTCTAAGCTTGGCCAATATGAGAAAGCGATTGAAGATTGTAACAAGGCACTTATGTTTGAGCCAGGTTATAGCAAAGCAAGATTAAGGAGAGCAGATTGCAATGCCAAGGTACTTCAATTTCTATGCTATGATTTAACTCTTCTGGTACATACTTAATTGCAGTAATAATATTAATACCCCTTTTGTGATTTTTGTGTGTGCATGTAGTTAGAACGGTGGGAAGCTGCTATTCAAGACTATGAAATGCTATTGAGAGAAAGGCCAGGGGACGAGGAAGTGGCAAGGGCTTTGTTTGAAGCTCAGCTCCAAGTAAAGGTGCTAAGAGGTGAAGATATTAAGGACTTGAAATTTGGTTCAAACTTGGTTTTCATCTCAAGTAATGATCGGTTCAGACATTATGTAACCTCACCTGGTAAGGCATATTTGGCTTCTTGGGTTGGAAAATTGCTTTTACATTAGTAAGTACTACAAATGCACTAACCAGTTGTGAGGGTTATTGAATAGGGATGGCTGTGGTGCTGTTTAGCAACAAGGCAACCCACAAGAAAGTGTTACCTACGTTGGAGCAAACCAGCAAAAGATTCCCATCAGTTCATTTTCTCAAGGTTGGTTTATTTTATATTCTTTAGATTTAAATTTGTCTCTGTGGCTCTTTCACTGTTTCGTACTTACATCTTAATGATAATTTCTTAGGTGGAAATTGAAGACCACCCTTACTTAGCTAAGTCAGAAGGTGTGAGCTCCATTCCAGCCTTCAAAATATACAAAAACGGATCAAGAGTTAAAGAAATTTCAGGCAACAACCACGAGTTGTTAGAAAGATCAGTTGAATTATATAGTAGCTGAGATCTTTGCACTTCAATAATTCCTACAAAACTGCTTCTGCTTCATAAATTCCCGCCCTTGATTACAGGGCAGAGGAAACCCAAGAGGGTATTGCATCGTATCACTGCAGCATGTAAAAAGTATAGAGAAAAAGGAATTCGGTGTTAGTAATAGATTTAGATTCTCTTAATGCATTGGATGTTCCTTTAATTATTCATATTCCATGTATATTGGTTCGAAAAACCTAAACAACTGCATTGTACTTTTTTTTTTAAACATTGTTCTAATCAAGAATGATTGTTCATATTCTGTCCTTATGAAACACTAGTTGTAATAAGGTTGAAGTAACATAAGTGCCTTCGTTGGAGAAACTTAGAGGAATATCAGTGGACTTCTGTTTTTTCAGTTCAGCCACGCTTACCATTAGAAAATCTCACATTGGATAAAAGGGCTAAGATGAACAATATAAGTAGAAAATATTACAAATTTATTAGCAAAGTTTTGAGTTAAACACACTGTCTACATTTTATATAAATTTGTTCACAAATCATGGATAGATATCGAATCTCTCCACAATCTCCCTTCAAAGAACCTACAAACTATTTCAAAATTTTCATAAACATATTATAAAATTCAAAAGGTTGTGTTTATTACATTAGATTCAAATTAAGAATTACAGCTTAATTTAGTACTGCCTCTCTTTGTAGATAACTAATATTGAGGACTTTGTAAAGAGATGAATGACAGTGAGATTTTCAGATGACAAACAACAACTATAATTTTAGCCAATGTGATTCTCTCTGCTTGTTATTATTGTTAATTTTTAAAGGAAGATTTCTCAAATATTTATATGTTTATTAATTGACATCAAAAGAGCTAGCTAGTCTTCTTATCACACACTACAACATTAACCCAAAATCTAACACTAAAAAATTGTTATTGAACTTATTGATCTCCCTCAACATGTCTCAAGAGATGTATGCTTAATCTTTTTTTCTAAAATGTTCTGGCAAAGTTTTTAGGAAAATTCTTGTATCCTAACTAGAACATTCACTATTAGTTATCCTATTGAATTAGATCCTCCATCTATTTATAGACGTGGAAAGTTATAATCTAGTACCTCTATCACTAGTGACTTATAAATGACACAATATTATGATTTAAATACTCCAATTTATCAAGAATTTGTCCCGATGGCTAAGTGTCTATAAGAAAAATTGATAGTTTCCTAAACACTAGAGAACCGCTGATGTGATAAAAAATAATCTTTTAAAAATTAACGGCTCCCATTGATTTCAATTTTTTTTTTTCAAATTAAATTGGTAAAGTGACTTTCTCTTTCTCTATTTCAATTTTGGAAAATGATACTTTGACACTATTGTCTATGTAACTCCCATTTGACATTCCAACGTGTCATATAGGTCCCACCAGCAAAAGAGAGAGAGTGCATTTGATTCTGTTGTATACAAAAGGCTAATTTCGTCAATTTATTATACATAGAGAACCACTTATATATACATCAAGAACTAGTTATGTGTACGTGGAGTGTCGGAATTGTGAACGTAGCTAACCACTTAGATGTACACGACTAACCACCCCGATAAGGTTAAAAGAATTGACATGTAGTGATTTAATATGGATGTCGGAATCATGAACGTAGCTAATCACTTACATGTACATGACTAACCATCTTAATAAGGTTGAAAGAATTGACAGACAGTGATTTAATATGGATGTCGGAATTATGAACGTAGCTAACCACTTACATGTAAAAGACTAACTACCTTGATAAGGTAGGAAGAATTAACATGCAGTGATTTAATATAGGTGTCAGAATTATGAATGTAGTTAACCAATTACATATACACGACTAACTACCTTGATAAAGTTGGAAGAATTGACATGCAGTGATTTAATATGGGTGTCAAAATTATGAACATAGCTAACCACTTACATGTAAACAGGGGTGGCTTAAGGCCCAAGCAGGTAAAGCAACCGCTTTAGGCCTCAAGGCTTCAAAGGCCTAAAAAAAAATCAATACATTTTTGGCCTCAAGGCCTAAAAAAAATTTAATACTCATATATTATTATAAAATAAAAAATATTTAATTTTAAAATTATACTAACAAAATTTTAATTAAAAATTTAAATATTTTAACTGACTTTAAGTTTACATTAGTGTTATAAATATTATTTAATGATTTTAAATTTATATTGGTACTATAAATACTATTCAATGAATAATATTCTTGAAACTTTCTTATAATAAATTAATAATATTTTTAAAAAAATTAAACAGTCAAAGAATTTTACTTATCAAAACTTTCTAATTTATCTCTTATTCCAACTAATTGATATCATCTCTTTATATGTCCTATCATTGTCTAACTCTTCCACTCCTCTCCTTATTTCTTTATTTATCTTCTTTCTTTCTCTGTCTCTTTGTTCCTTTCATAATATTATTTCAACTTGTTTCCAATTTCAATTTTTTTTCATTTCATATTTCATCATTCTATGTGCATTTATGTGCATGTCTTTACTTGGAGACTTTGAGCAGTAGATTGATTGAAGAAGAGTTTGTGTTCATTTTTGCTCATTTTGAGTGCATCAATATTCGGTAAAAATAATATGAGATTTATCAATTAATCCCAATTTTTTTTATTATTGTTTAATTAATCTTAAAATAATTTGTGCAGATTAAAGGAAGAGAATTTAGAAGTTACAAATTAGATACCAAAGGACAGGATCGAAAGATAATATCATAATAAGAGACTTGAGACTCTATGATCAAATTTATTGTCTTGACAAT
>Ga0123340_1002800_pt1 | contig 15988 bp, 16 predicted proteins | sample SirMexnodulemix_FD_89961 | JGI IMG/M metagenome (GOLD analysis project Ga0123340, IMG submission 89961) | Root nodule microbial communities of legume samples collected from Mexico - Siratro Mexico nodule mix | ecosystem: Host-associated > Plants > Roots > Nodule | place: Mexico: Nepantla... | reverse complement strand
TTTAAATAAGGAAAGTAGAATCTTGATAACTTTACTCTGTGATTATCTAACTTTATTATGAGTATTCAAATAAAATTTACTAATAGTAACCAAATAGTAAGCACAAGTTAAATAACACGATACCTAGCCCATCAACAAATAAATAATTAAAATATCATACCCATTATACATTAAAATATCATATCTATTAAAAAATTTGATTGAGTATGCATTACGAATTTTATCTATGGAGATATGAACCTTTTTTTCTGCCTAATTAATTAAACTTTGTTCTATATATGTTTGTTGTTCATATGAATTTAGATTTTTTATGCGGCCTTCAAATTAAAATCAGACATCATCAATTTGTATAAAAGTGACGCATTTTAACGCCACTTTTAATTTTCTTTTGTTTAACTTCCATTTTCTATATAATTATGTATTACATAAGTTTGTTTCATCAACTTAATTTCATAGTCATGAAACTTTCAATATTTCACAATAGGGTCTTTAGATAGAATAATTAAATCTCTATCAAAGGTTAAATAGTGACGACACACATCAGTTACTAAACATATAATTGACTTTTAAATGAATGAGAAACAAAAATGGTAGTTAAAAAAATGCAATCACTAACAAAGATAATGACCAATTTAATGGTCTTAATCACTGATTTCGTATTTAGCAACTAAAAGATGAAATGATTGGAAAGTAAAAATTAGTCTTAAAAACGGTTCTAGAAATCATTTAATGTCTAAATTTGTAACACACAAGGTTATGCTAATTCAATTAGCAATATCTAATTTGAGGGAAAGACCTCTTTCAACACCCCAAAATGTAAAAGTCCATAAACTTTTCAAAAGAAAACATCACCTACATACCTCACATTATTACTAGCAAAACAACACTCAAATTAATTGTTTCTACTTCTTCTTAAACTCTCTAAATCCTCACTTTCCCTTTATATCATGTGTGATGAAGCTTTTGATCACACTCTATTAACATAAAAACATTTCTTTTTATGCAAAATCCTTGTGTAAGTAAAAGGATAAGATTGATTTAAAGTTGTATTCCATATTATCAACACTATAGAAAAAAATTCTATGCTTTATTTAATAAGAAACAAAAAAGAGAATTATATTATACAGTTACAAAATGTCCATCCAAGATTTATAAAATACTTAGAAATAATGTATCGTCAAAGTTTTTATGATGAGAATAATGTCCTTATAAAACATAACCATGACATTTGCAATTAAATGAATGTTTTTTGTGATAATTGATGATACCCACAGATATTTTAGCAATCCAGGTGTTAGTATGGTAAACCATGCGGGTTTGTAAAAGTGCTTAATTACACTTTAATTGCCGTTGAAAGCATAAATTAGTGAATTGATTAGTTTTAATCGCTGTTGTTTTGCAGAGGATTTCACGGTGACCACGCATGTGACTTATGTTGAAGCATTGAAGCAGCAGCAATTACCACATAACATTCTGGGGTAGGTTAAAAATTCATCAGTCTTAAAATGCAGCAATGAAAAATGGTAATGGTTATAGGATTTAGGAGGAATTAGAAGCAGTGAATGTTGAGTATATAAATTTGAAGAGTTAGGGAATTAATGAAGGTGTTGCTGAGATGAAATAGCAGCATTAATGGGGCAGAAGAAATGAAAATTCAGTGTTCGAATTTGGCAAATTATTAAATGAAAAAAAGAAGAAAAAGAAGGAGGGAAAGTTATCTACTTTGGTAGAGTAATTAAGAAGGAGGACAAGTGGCAAGTGAAAATGGAGAAGTGACAGGAATGAGAAGCTTGGCTTTGGCAGCAAGGATGAGATCTGAGACTGAGAGTGATTCTCACTCCCTCCCAAAAGAGAGTGGGTCACATTTCACACCAGATTAAATTAATTACATACCATGTTTGCTAAAATCAAAGTTAAATACTACTTGGATTAAACTTAATTGTGGTCATAATTATTATTAGTACAAAAACAATGCCATTTAAATGGGTAGCATAACTGAGATGAAAAGAGAAAAAGAGGTGAATAAAAGGGAGAGAAAACCTGTCTCGTGAAGCAGCAGGTGAACGAGAAGGAAAACAAAAATAAAAGCTCAATCTTTTTCTTCTCCATTCTTCTTCTTCTGAATAAAAAAGAAAAAAAGTAAAAAATTTGATTTTTACCTTACTCTCTTTCTTTCTCTCTCTCTCTGAATTCCACCACCAACAACACTCACACTCAGAAACAACTCACTCACATTCATTCTTTGCTTGCTCCTTTTAAATCACGAGATCCCCATCCCTATCTTTCTTTCTTCTCTTCTCTCTCTCTCTTTCTCTCATGTCTTCTCCTTCAGAGCTTCCCAATTATCGCTCTTCCAAGCCCACCACCACCATAACCCATTGCTAACACTCAACCCCAGAGAGAAGAGAGGCTTCTTCTTTCTTCTTCTTCTTCTTTTTCATCCCAAGCTTCAATTTTGAGCCTATCCTTTTGCTCCGAAACCATGTCGCATTCCTCCGGCGTGGACGCCATCGCCGATCGCTTCCGCCACGCGCTCAGCTGCAACAACGACACCGGCAACATTAACAAGCCCGACTTCCGAGAGCTCGATCTGGGCTCGCCGGTGTCGCCATTGCGGACCACGCGCGCTCCCGCAGCCAGTACCAGCTCAAGCTCATCTGGGTCCTTCTCGGGTCGAACTGGGCCCAACCAGGTTCCCCGAAAGCCTGAATCTTCGCACACCAATAGTAACACTAACAACAGCAGTAGTAGCATCAACAACAACAACAACAACTCCGGCGAGCTTTCTGGTTCGAGCGAGAACAGCCCCACCGCCCGTGGTTTCAAACCGGGTCATACGAGATCCGACTCTGGATCCGCGCCGGGGCCGCTGATATACTCCGGCCAGACTGCTACTTCGCCGGCGATGAATGTTCTCCCCACCGGGAACATCTGTCCCTCCGGGAAGATCTTGAAGACGGGGATGGGGATGGTGGCGAATCGAAGTAGTAGAAGCGATGTTTTGGGGTCCGGCATGGGGAACTACGGCCACGGGAGCATAATGCGCGGCGGCGGGAAGGCGGAGCCGGTGAGCTCACGCGGCGGTGGGGGCAATGAGGCAGTGAAGAGAGGTGGGCACGTGCAGAGTGTGGATCCAGAGGAATTGAAGAGATTGGGGAATGAGTGTTATAAAAGAGGGAACTTTGCTGATGCGTTGAGTCTTTACGATCGCGCAATTGCGATGTCGCCGGCGAGTGTCGCTTACCGGAGCAACCGCGCGGCGGCGCTGACCGGGCTGGGACGTTTGGGTGAGGCTGTGAGGGAATGCGAGGAGGCTGTGAGGTTGGATCCTAATTACGGAAGAGCTCATCAGCGTTTGGCTTCTCTTTTCCTCAGGTGCGGATCATTGATCGTGTTCTTTTGTTTGTTGTTTGATTTTTGTTGAAGGTGGTGCTCGTTAGGATTGATTTGAGGTCTTCTTCCACAAGCTAAAATCAACTTATGAATCTCAGCTTCTGGAGAAGTTGGTGCATTTGTTGATTTTAACTCGTAGAAGAATCTCAATTCGTTTTACATTCTTAATCGCTTTTTATGTTATGGAGGAGTTTGTTCAACAATATTTTGGTTGCCTTATTAGGGTAGAGTGTGGAATTGTGTTGATGTGAATGGAAAGTGGTAATGTGACAGGTTAGGACAAGTTGAGAATGCTCGGAAGCACCTTTGCTACCATGGAATGCAGGCAGATCCATCCGAGATGCAGAGGTTGCAAGTGGTGGAAAAGCACATCGGCAAATGTGGGGATGTGAGGAGGATAGGGGATTGGAAGAGTGTTCTCAGGGAGGTGGATGCTGCAGTTTCTGCTGGAGCGGACTCTTCTCCTCAGGTATGGAGAATGTTGTTATTGTTTTCATGGTTTTAGATTGTGATTGTGGTGGTTTCAGTTTTGTCGCGATCCTTGCTGACAAATGTGGCTGATGCAGCCGCCATTGCAGTGGTGAGAATGCGGCTGAAATTACCGTTATTTAAAACCTTGGTTGTTTGTCATCATTGTTTTATCATATCATATCTGAGTTGAACATGTTTTTGAGGAGTGGATGAATAGCTGAACTGGTTGGAAATTGAATTTACAGCTCTTTATGTGTAGAGCAGAAGCGTTTTTGAAGCTCCACCAGATTGATGATGCAGAAACAGTTTTGTTCCATATACCTAAATCAGAGCTGCACACTAGTTCCACTTCTCAGGCAAGGTTTTTTGGGATGCTTTCTGAGGCCTATTTCTATTTCGTCAGAGCACACATTGAGATGGCATTGGGAAGGTGAGTTCAGACACTAATAGCCTTATCCTAAGAATGTGAAAGGTTTGTGTTGGAAAGTGAAAATGGATGATGGGTGTATTGCAGGTTCGAGAGTGCTGTTACGGCTGCTGAGAAAGCCAGTCAGATTGATCCCCGGAGTGTTGAAGTTGCTGTTTTGCTCAACAATGTGAGGATGGTGGCTAGGGCTCGAGTGCGCGGCAATGATCTCTTTAAATCTGAAAGGTACACTGAAGCTTGCTCGGCGTATGGGGAAGGTTTGAGATTGGACCCTTCCAATTCTGTACTGTATTGCAACAGAGCAGCTTGTTGGTTTAAGCTTGGGCAGTGGGAAAGATCGATTGAAGACTCCAACCAAGCTTTACATATCCAACCAAATTACACCAAGGCCCTTCTTCGTAGGGCTGCATCAAACAGCAAGGTGAATTGATTTCTTGTTCTTCACTGATACTGTTTTTTTTTTTTTTTTTTCTTGAGCGTCTGTGATACCATCTTTTCTTGTTATTAAATGCAGCTAGAACGGTGGGAGGAAGCAGTCAAAGACTATGAGGTGTTGCGGAGAGAACTTCCAAATGATAACGAAGTTGCTGAATCTCTTTTCCATGCACAAGTTGCCCTGAAGAAATCACGTGGGGAAGAAGTATATAATTTAAAATTTGGCGGCGAAGTGGAAGAAGTATCAGGTCTGGAGCAGTTTAGAGCTGCAATATCTTTACCAGGTAATCAAAATGGTCTGAGACGAGTCTTCTGCAACTCACTTTGGTCATTGTTAAAGTGTCTTGATAGTATCTATAAACTTGGCAGGTGTATCTGTTGTCCATTTTGAAGTTGGATCAAACTCACAATGCAAACAAATATCACCATTTGTGGATACACTATGTGGTCGATATCCATCTATCAACTTCCTCAAGGTAGCTCACTTTACACATTAAATGAAGTCTGTAACTGGTTTTTTACTTAAATTAGATTTAAAAGAGCAACACATGGGAATTTCCTAATGCATGCAAGTGTGTTTTTGTGTCTTTGAATGAAGGTGGACATTCAAGAAAGCCCCACAGTTGCAACTGCGGAGAACGTTAGAATTGTACCAACCTTCAAGATATACAAAAATGGGAGCCGAGTGAAGGAAATTGTTTGCCCGAGTCGTGACATGTTGGAACACTCTGTGAGGCATTACAGCTTTTAGAAGTCATGGCGTTGTCTTCTGCAGTTGTTGTTGTTTCCCCAAACCTCCGGTTAAAGCCTCTAGTCTCTGCAGCTCCTCCAGCCTTTTGATCCCACCCACCATAAAGTGATCAGCCCATACCTGTGACATAGTGAAAACCAGATAATAATGTCTTTAGCAGCAAATGCCATTGGATCCCAGAGATAGTGTAGTTCCTTTTGGAGTTTTTATTTATTCATTCATTCCTCATTGCTCTTTGGTTCAATGTTGGTCTCTCCCAATGCCCTTTTGTCAATTTTCTCTTTCTTCTCTACTCCTTGTCAGTTCACTAGGTCAGATGTTCTTGTACCCCCAGTTTCTTTAAGGTCGAAAGAAAAAAAAGATGTTCTTAATGTATGTACAATTGATTTAATTATGAGTTGAAATTACCTCTTAAGATAGAGAGATATAGAATGAAGGGAGGGGAGGGTGTTAGAAGGGGGGATCTGTACATGTATATATGTGATGATATATACAAGAAACTGGAAGGCTTTGAGGGGAGAGATAGGATGAGTGGTGGGTACCTATTGAGTTAGCAAAAGGAGGATGAAGATGTTATTATTATTATGATTATTATCCTATCTTAGCCATTTAATCAATAAAAAATTTCTATTTTTTTTTTCGCCTCTTTTATTTGTTAATTTGTGATTTAAGAGTTGACGGAACGATGCAAGTAGGAGGAAATGGGTTATGTGATAGGATTGATAAGTGTTTGATTGGGCGGTGAATCGTAATTAAAAAGAGAAAGAAAGGAAAGGAAATGAAATGTTGAAAAGGAGAAGAATAAAGAAATGAAGGTAATGCCGGGTTGGTGGTTAGGGTCACATGTGGGCATTTAAGAAGTAGTTTTAGGTGTTTGAGAAGTGGAATTATGTGTGGAATCTTGTGTCGGTGCGGCCAGCTGTTAAAACGAGCGGCATTCCCAAGGGTGGGGTGGGGGGTTCACGTGGCCCACACGTGCGCTGTAAAAGGACTACCTACCCTAATCGACTCGTGGAGGATACTGTACCAAACGTACGGTGTACGACAACATAATCAAAACATATTTCATCATCCATTCCTTCCAAAATCTATTTCATATCTTAAGCTCTATTTCAAACTAAGCCACTCTTTTCTTTTTGGCTATTAAATCACACCTAATAACGTACATACCCAACTTCTATACCACAACAGTAGCATCTCGTCAAACTTATAACCAAATATTTGTTTTCTAGAAACACCCTACATCTAGTGTCCTCCTTCTATCTCTTCAAATTTATCATTTTGACTAAAACATTATAATCGTTTTTATGAGAGATTATCGTATGCTCTAACTAAAGTTTTCGAGTTCTCTTATAAAGGGATGGATGCAGAATTACACGTCAATGGGTTTAGAACTCTTGAGAATTTACAAAATTGGGTTCCCTAAAGTAATTAAATCCTAAACCTCGATAGCTTTTTCTAGTCGAATCCCTGAAATTAGTTTATGACTCCTCGAAACACAAGAATAATGAACAATTTGACAATTCAAGAATTCCAGAAACCCAATTTCAAAAATTGTAAAATATAAAGTACACAATTAAAATTCGTTTGTTTAGACCTATTTAAAAATCCTCAAAAATAACTCAAAATACTGTTGATGTATTGTATCTGACATCAGAAGAACACATAACACTGATCGACAAATATGTCAATGCGTCAAGCTCTCGAATGCACAACCAACATATTGAACACGTACGGACTCACGGAAAAGGGTAGCAGCATTCAGCACAAACTTATTCGAAAAATTTGTACTTTTTAAGTTTGAGGATCCCAAATTACTTGGGAGTTGGGAGATGAAGTGTGTTTAAATTTGTCAGATAAAATATCACATATTTTCATACAAGTTCCAAGACAAGGCTTCCAGGTGAAAGAAAGTAATAAACAGGTAACCTGAAGCTATGGGAAATATTAACTCCAAAATAGTTTAATAGATAACTCCAAATTCGCATTTAGATTTGACAGTTATACAGCATACACTTCCACTATAGTTATTTGAAGCCAAAAGTTCCCACCCCACCGAGCATTAGGCGCCAATGGCATATAACCGAGTCCATTCCTTGGCTGCAAATTTCAATGCCACCGTTTAATAAGATAATACGCATATAACATGTTCCATACAGTAATTAACAACTAACTTTTACGTAATCGTACAAGCAGAAAAGGAATACCTGTTTCCACAGCCTCAGCCTCGTTAGTTTTCCAATGCTTGGCAATGTTCTCAGAAAGAGGGTCATCTGGGTTGGGTGCACTTAGAAGAGCTTGAATACTGCAAGAGGGTCACAAAATCATAATATCAGTACTCTTTGCAATCAAAGGGAGGTTAAAATTTTTTACTCGTTTGTCACATAACATTGTCGCCCCCAGGTCCAGATACTCTACAGAAATAAAAAATTAAGCTCCTCATAGATGGACACATACAAACTTAGTCTACATCTGTAAACAAACTTCATGTTTCTTCTCCCTTTATCTTTTGAACATTTTTAGAAACTGAAATTTATGATTAAATTAATCCTACAAAAACAAATTCATAAGTGAAATCTGTACCGACTTATATTATAATTTGACTAGATGTGAAATCTCCACCACATCTCTTTAAGCCGCTAGCATCAACCCATGACAATAGAAAGGGGGTCCAATAGTGGTGACATAAACATCTTGCTAGGATAGGTTTTGTCATGCTCCAATACCAATACCATCTTATGAAAGTAGATTAAAATCTAATTCAATCTTACAAACCGACTTGAAAGATAAGATTTACATCTATCTATATATTATAATTTGACATGTCTAGTCGATAGAATATCTCCACACCCACGGCTATACAAAAAGAGTGTGGATAAGATATAAGGGGAGGACATCTTTATTTCAAACTACACCCCTAAAATATTTCCACATTGAAATAAGCATTTGGCATTTCATCAATACGCTATCAGATGACCCAACTCCTATAGAAATTGGCTATCGCTTGATGACATTTGCAGGACCCTGCAGAAAAGACAGTTTGCCCATCCATCTCTTAAACACAATATTTTGGCAAGCTTCTGCAGGCATGTATATTTGCGGGAACCTTTCTATTGATCGATAAACATCTCCCAAGACAAAACAAAATCCGTTTGCGGGGTTGCTGTCCATCCACTCACTGCTGAGATTGTCGAACAACCTGTGCTTTTCCTAATAAATAATAAGACCACGTACCTGAGCATGGATTTGGAGAAAAAGAAAACCGAACATTTCTGACAAGTAGAATCCCACACATGATTCTTCTGAAATGGTGTAAATATGTGAAGAACTCTTCCCCTCTGTCCACTATTAATCGCCACTACAAGAGCTAGTCCTGTATTTTCTGGCAATCCCAAAGTCAATATCATTCTGATATTCCCATCCTGAACATGATTTCTTTTGAAAGTTATAGTACCACAATTAGTTTCAGCCAGAAAATCTGATAATTTACCATTGTACATCACTTTCCTCCTGTCAGTTTTTGGGATGGTAATTTTCCCACTAGCAATCTTGCTACAAGGAAGACATTCCATTGGCACAGGATCAGATAACAATTTTTCAAAAATACCTGCCTCCATCTGAGCATTTTCCCAAGAATATCCAATAACTTCCCTCTCTGGATCAACCAATGTCAAATTGTAGGCCTTCATGTAGCAGGGCATGGCCACTCAGTGGGTATGGCGTCTTTACTACCCCATTAATGCCCAGTTGCTGATGGACATATTGTGACCATTTATTTGATTTCTATCCACAAGAAGATTTGGCACATGCTAGATGCACACTGATTGCTGAAACAAAGAAAGGTGTTTTGTAACTTCTTCCTCCCGGCACGTTTCTTGGGGTGCCTCACCACCAAAAACACCTCATTGTACTCCAAAAGTGCAACATCAATGATGACTTTGCTTAGCATGCCAAACTGCTCCTTTTCCTCCCTTGATTAGATCCTAACTCTGGTACCACTTTAGGTATATCAACATTGTTCACGGCTATTGATATTCCAGCACGAGATCCATCTTCAACAAATAATGATATTGTAGAGGCCATGCTTGATCCTTCCCCAAAGCCATCTACCATACCGAATCTAGTCCCATTTAAAAATGATAGGCATATTGCCATTAGAAAAGGTTCATGTTCCATCTGTAACCCTTTTCCTTACTATACAAATCTCCGTTATCATAGGTTTTCCTCCATGCAATATACTTGTTTGTCCTCACTATCTTCTATTCCTATTCCTAAGTCTCCAAGTTAAGCTTTATTTTACCTAGAGTGGCGGCAAGCAATGATTGATGAGATGTGTGCCCATCAACGTAGTGGTACTTGAGATTTGGTTACTCTTCCCGTTGCCAAATCAATTGTTGGATGCCGGTGGTTGTATACTCAAAACAGGACATGATGGTAAAATTGATCACTATAAAGCTCGATTGGTTGCCAAAGGATACACACAAATCTATGGCCAAAGGACATCTATTCGACTAATATTTTCCACTGTAGCTATTCACCGCGGGATTTTGTTTCAACTTGACATAAAAAACGCATTTCTACATGATGACTTTGATGAAGAAGTCTACATGGAGCAACCTCCTAGATTTGTTGCTCATGCAGAGTCATCTAATATGGTATGTATGTCACCTACACAGGTCCCTATATGGCCTCAAGCAATCACTCCATGCATGGTTTGGGCGTTTTTGAACTATCATCTAGCAGTTTGAAATGATATGAAGTGATCCTCACCATTCTTTGTTCTGTAGTCATTCTCCCCAAGGATGTATCTATCTCATTGTATACGTGAACAACATTATTATCACACATTGTGATAAGGAAGGTATCGTACAACTAAAACAATATCTCGCTCAAAAGTCTAGACAAAATATCTTGGACGCCTACGGTATATTCTTGGTATAGAAGTGGCACAATCCAAGGATGGTTAAGTCATATCTTAGAAAATATGCTCTCAACATTCTAGAAGAAATATGGATGATAAATGCAGCCTCTAAACACATCAATGGTTCCAAGTGTCAAACTTGTACCTAACCAAAGAGAACCTTATTCTAATCCTAGGATATACATACGGTTAGTTGGTAAGCTAAATTACCTCACTGTAACCTATCTCGACATCACCTTTGTAGTGAATGTAGTCAATCAATCTTCAAACACTTCTCGTCAAGACTATCGGGATGCAATCACGTGGATCCTAAAGTATATTAAGAAGGCTTTTGAAAAAGGCCCCATTTATGAAGATAAGAAAAATACTTAAGTTGTTGGGTATTCTGCCACCGACTAGGCAAGGTCACTTAAGCAAGAAACTCCACTTCAAGGTATTGTGTTCTTGTTGGAGGTAATTTAATATCATGGAAAAGTAAAAACAAAAATGTTGTGGCAAGGTCAAGTCCAGAAGCAAAATAAAGGGAAATGACATTAGCCACTGGTTAGTTCATATGATTAAAACAACTCCTCAAAGAGCCTAAATTTGAAGAAAGTTAACAAATGCACCTAGTATGCGACAACCTGGCAACATTACACAATGTCTCTAATCCTCTCAAACATATTGATTACATTTGTAGCAAACTAGGCACATATGACCTATATGCTCCAGCTTGAGGAGGAGAGTTATAATTATAGAAATAAGGACTTGATCCTATATAATCAGGAACTAGATTATATATGTATTATTAGGAACTTTTTTATTGATTCCTTTATCATATCTTTGTTATTAGAGGATATCACATCTCATCAACTTATTATATTGATTCCTTTTTCTTAGTATAAATAAAACAGTGTGCTGTCTCAGAAACACATGGTTTCAACTTACTGATACAATCTTCTTTGTACTTTAAGGGGGCTAAAACAGGATATCAATAGTTTTAAGATCAGTCTTTTGCGCAATAAAGTTTTACCACACAAAATGGAAAAAAAAATATCTTCAAGAAAAGTGACTAAAAACCAAAGTTTAATTTATTAACTTCTATTTTCAGACTTGAATTCTCTGTATGCATCACATCTTACAGACAGCCACGAAGACAAGGGCTGAGGCTGAAAATTTGTTTGATATTTACTACATTTCTTCAGGAAATTAATAGGTCTGTCAATATACATCCACTTGCAAAAAAAGAAACTTAAATATACCTTAAAAGTACAGTGCGAATCTGAAGGGCTGGACTCCACTTGTCTTTCAGAATGTCAAGACATATCCTGCCAAGCTGCAATAAACTTTGACTAAGCTAAATCATTACCGAAGAAAAAAATGGAAATGTAGGGGAAGTTAAGTGTACCTACCTTATCAATGTTTGGATGATATATTTTTGTCAGAAACCTAACCTGAAAGAAGCAATGCATGGCTGCATTAGAAATAATAGTAGAAACGGTGTTTTAAGGGAACCCATTAATTAATCCATAAGGTATAATCATCATTAAAATTAAACCTAAACCAGTCAGCCACATATGAGAAAACTGCACAATCACACAATTATGGGTTGGATAGATATAATTAATTATCCCTTTAAGACGGGGTGGGGGATGGGGAAGAAAAGTACCCCATTGGCCAACACAAAACTCAATCAGATGGAAGTATGAGCTGTAAGTACACAATTTCCCTAAACCCTTTCCTGGAACAGGTAAATGGGTTCCAATGTATGGTAATTAGTATCATCCTAGTTCTATCTTCCTAATGAAATGCTAAGGCTTTAATATTATGATCATAGAAGACAGCTGAACATTATGCCAACCAAAGTCATGGAGAAATATTTCAATTATACTAATAAACAAAAATGACATTAAATTTAAGTCTGTTTACAACTGTTTCAGTTTCAACAAGGTAAGACCATGACTGAATTTAGACTTAAGAAAGTGGCTGTTCAATTAATTGCACATTTTTGAGATATACCCATGACATTAACAAGAGCCAGGCAATCAACATAATTAGATACCAAAATTCAGGGTTAAAAATAATTCAGATGGAATATATTTAAGTTGAGTAGAACTCAACAGATACTTAACACCAAATGGTTATTACGGTGTACATAGGAAAAAAAATTAAATTATTACCTTCGGAGCAGCCATCGGATATTCTTCTGGCAAAAATAATTCTAGTTTAAAAACTCCACCTGTATTACAAACAAGAAAGTTGTATATTAAGAAATATGCAAGACCTTATTCTAGGTTTAGGGAAATAAAAACATCAGTATCATCAAACTAAACAGGATATCGTCAGGCCTAAAAGTAGGGAATTACAATTGGGACTTCAAAATTTCATCCACCTTACACAAGAAACCCTCCTGCATTATACTGCAGGGCACACTACTGCCCTGTAGTATAGTGCAGAATATTAACGCAAAGAAATAAGATCTATCATATCAGTGATTAGTTACACAGGTGTTTGTATTGTATAAAAATATATGCAGTTGATTTTCTTCATTCACGATTTTCTATTCCAAACTTTATGCCGTAAAGGTGCACAGTCCAGAAGTTCCAATTTTACTTGGATAAAGCTCTCCATAAGCACTTACAAGAGAAAAAAAAAAAAGAAAGGATAAAATGCATTGAGTTCCTCCACAAGGTAAAATCAACTAGTGCGCCTTAGCTGTTTAAGAAGTGTTTTTCTTTTCTGTGTTGAAGATAGCTTGTGAATGTCATATGAAAAGAACTTTTATAAAGGTTAAGTTGATTATAGCTAATAGAAGAAGCTAAATTCAGTTTACATTTTATTTTCTTCTCCTATAAGTGACTAAGGAGTAATTTTTCCAAACAATGCCTTCATAAATTGAATTCTTAAATGTACAAACAATGAAGAAAACGTAGTCTTGTATAATAGCACTAGCTATGTATTTTAGTTTCAATTTCCATGCATAACCAAAGCCATCCCACTCTTTATAGTGGGGAGAGGACCCTACAACTTTCTACAAGGAGCCAAAAAAGAGGGAACTAAAACAAAATAAGAGAGCTCATCACACATGCAATGACCCTACAACATTCCTTCAACCCAATCTTTTAACCTATTTCTCCCTTTTTCAAGTCAATCATTCAAGGGTTAAACCCCCACAAGCAATTATTAGGTGCAGAATATAACTTTAGGTGAAGATGTTACAAAGAAATAAGCTCATCATTCTGAAACAATCCACATAAAACTGATTAGATGAATTGATAGCATAAAAATCTTGGAGGCATGGATACACACAAAGGAACAAATCTGAAACTGAAAAAGTAAAAATTCTTAAAATTACAAAATTGCCAAGTTACAACAAATAGAATTAATATGATATGAAAATAAAAGCACAATCTTCAACAAAGACATGAATAGTTTATAGCTCAGCATTGATCATTGCACACACCATCATGTATTGTAATCTATCCAAATTCTAATCATTGTGGCATCCAACTTGTATTTGTGCAACAACTCAAGAAATTGAAAGATGCAAGCAAGAAGCATCCAAAAGTATCTAGAAAGCACTGTTTATAAATGGAATGATTTTGAATTTAGTTTCGTCACAAGAAAATACTTTATTAGTTATTATACTAGAATAGTAATTACCAAAAGATGCTAGTAATGAGCCATAAAGCAGTTTATTGATGCAGTGAGGGTGGCAACCTATAAAAATTTATTATACATACGGTGTCCGAAAAGTTCAATGTCTTTTTAAAAGATATCTCTGGTCAGTGACAAACATGAAGGAAAACAATGTGTACCAAGATAATGCATTTCATAGAAAATTGTCTGAGTTTCAGGTGTAGAATGGGGCAAGTTCATCATAATAATTCAAGATGCAGAAAAACATTTAGTTATTAGTGATTATAACAATATCACTTAATACTTCTTGTCCACCCCATCATTATATGGCAAGAAAACAAGCATCTAACAAGGCCAACTCTTTTACATATTCAGGCCATTTAGATATAGTATAACTGTTAACATATGATGACAGATATAAAATGTAATAAAGCGGAATTATTCTGGTAAAAAATACAGTTATACTTTCAGAAACGTTTGCAAAACACATTCAATTGTCTGAAGTGCATAGAAGACATCAATACAATACTTTCAAAGCACCCAAATCAACAGGAAATTATTTTTTATTTCTTTCCGACCCTACAAATCATTAAGAATTTCAAGGTATAAATTCAAGCCGTTAAGTTCATTACTACCTTCATAAGGTGACTGAGTTGGGCCAAGGATCATGACATTGAAATATCTCATATTGTCTTCCGAGGGGGAAGCACTAATTCCAGGCGCTGCATCATTAGATCATAGCACAAGATACAGAAACAGTTAAGTCAGCAGAACAAAACACAGCAACGACGAAAACCATGCATAAACCCCAAAGTAACACTCAAGAAATCTTAAAAATTTAACAAAAAATAAGAGACACGACACAACAAGCACTAATCATTTAGCTTAGGACGAGATTCTGAAACACTAAACAATTGCTAAAAAATTCTACTTACCTGGCTCACTGAGCAAACGCTGCGTTTCCTGCCGAGATCAAACAAAAAGAAGTCACCAAAACATTCACAATAATCAAATTCAAACACAGAACAAATCAAATTTCAGAACTTCAACAAGATGCCAACCAAAAACCAAAACACAATAAAGGGGGTCGAACCCCGAATTAGCACAAAAGGCTTCCCATTTGTGTTTTGGGTCACGATCACAGAAATTAAGGAATCTAAAGTGAAAAAAGAATCCGTTTTGAAATCGACCCTAAATGGAAACAGCAGCTATTTGTTCAATCAAGCTCATGGGTCACACGATACTTCAAAATGAACAAAGCTAGGTAGCATGAAGGGATTTTGGGTTCTTTTGGTGTTTTGCATCGATCAATGAAATTGAAATGGGGATCTTAAGGAGAAAATGGAAACAAACCTTGATGATTCTTCGAGGGAGGTTACTGTTGGCCATAATCAGGGTCGATTGCAAAGCACGCAATAGGGTTTTGAGTCAAAGAGAGAGAAACACAGACAACTTTCTCTCACTACACAAAGCAGAACAATGCTCAATGAAGACGCATTATCTCTCACCCCTATTTATATAATTTTTTGCTTCGCTGAAAAAAAAAGAGAGTAACAGTAACAAATAATAAAGAGTTTGAGTCGAAAAAGAAAATATAAAAAGAGTAAAAGTGATTTTTAAACACTGACCATGTTATTGATAATTTCTGATTTATTTGAAATGTAATAATTTTACATTTATGACCTGTAAAAAGTTTAATTCCATATGTCTTAAATATATAAATGTTAAATATATAGAAACTTTATTTCGTTAATTTAATTATTGATTATACAATATTAGTTTTTGATGATTAAGTATATTACATTTTAAAAAATTGAGCATTTAGTTTTAATTAATATTTATTTCTATTTTAAAACGATATTACATGTTAAAGTAAAACTAATAAATGAAGTATTAAATTGTTTTAAATTATATGAAATTTTATAAAAAGTTACTTAATGAAGATTCTTTGACTAAACATTATAGTATTAAT
>Ga0123340_1002798_pt1 | contig 15990 bp, 14 predicted proteins | sample SirMexnodulemix_FD_89961 | JGI IMG/M metagenome (GOLD analysis project Ga0123340, IMG submission 89961) | Root nodule microbial communities of legume samples collected from Mexico - Siratro Mexico nodule mix | ecosystem: Host-associated > Plants > Roots > Nodule | place: Mexico: Nepantla... | reverse complement strand
TATATATATATATATTAATTTTAATATTTTAGTCCTATAATATAATTTTAAAAAATAATGTATTCCCGAAATTATAATATTTTAGGTCCTGTTCTCTTCATCCATGGGTCGGGGATGATCATTCTCTCATACCCCGCTCAGTACGGCCCTCTTGCCTATTATGTCACAGAAAAACAATTCTTTTATTTTTTTAAAAGTAGCCTCATTTATATATTTTTTGTTACCATAAAACAAACATATATACCGATTTTAATTCTCATCAAAAAATAGATTTCATCCTCTGAAATTTGAAATTATTGATTTTAGTTTTTATAATTTTATTCTTTGTATATTAAAGCAATTTTTTTGTGTAAATATTGGAGCATGGTTTTTTTTGTGTTGATATTCAAACAAGATCGTGGTTAAAATGACACACTAAGTTTTACAATAAAATTCCAAATAATTAAGTTTTGAAAGATACAAATATGAGATTGAACACTTTTGAACTAATTCTCATCCATTCGTTTAAGGTATGATTAAAAATATTCAATTAATTAAAATATGAAGAAATATAAATGTAAACATAAATAATAATGAAAAATGATATGTTTTTTAAAACTAAAAGACCATATTTCTCTATTTTTTGTATGAAATAACCAAAATTACAAATTAAAAGAACACAAATTGTCTTTAATCTTATTTCTTATTTTAAATGGAGTTAATAAAATATGGTGGTTTGTGCAGGCTGAAACGGTGTCGCAGAGCATGGTCTTATCTGATACAGGAGGGGGAGTCTTGAGTTGGGAGGAAGTGAGGATCGAAATCTGGTAAGAGGCTGTAATCAATCAAACCTAACCAAACCATGTCGTGGTTTGCAAGGACACTAGCAAACTCACTCAGACTCGATGACGACGATCTCGACGATGACAATGGCGGTAACCTAAAATCCCCTCCGAAGAAACCCGAATCAGAACCCGTTCAACCCGATTCCGCATCCACCCCCAGTCCCACCGCGCGCGGTGTCAAAGAGGATTTCAACGAGCTCACCAAATCTTTTTCCCGTCAGATATGGGGCGTCGCCTCCTTCCTCGCCCCGCCGCCTGATCCCCAACCCCATAATCCCGTCGCCGATCCCAACTCCTCTGAAGAAGAAGATATTATCGCCGGAATCCGTAACGATTTCGCCGAGATTGGTGGCAAGTTCAAGAGCGGGATCTCCAAAATTTCTGGCCATAAGACTGTATCTGAATTCACCAAGATTGCTTCGAGCTTCCTTCAGCTTGGATCGCAAGAGGAATACGATCTGGATGGCGTTGTCGGAGTTACTGAGGACGTGGTTGCATTTGCCAGAAGCGTAGCTCTGCATCCGGAAACTTGGCTCGATTTTCCTCTTCCTGATGATGAAGATTCTGATGGTATATCGATTTTCTCACTCTTGGTTATTCAAATTCTGTTTAGCGTTCCAATCAAAATTTCGAGGAGATTTATTTTAACTTATATAGCAGTCGTGGCTATTCTCGTAGCTTGCCCTAATGGGCTTCTTAAGATGTTCATGTGTGTGCTTTAGATGATATTTTATTCTGGCTCATAATTTTGTGGCTTAGATTTTGATTTGTCCGATGCGCAACAAGAGCACGCTCTAGCTGTTGAACATCTGGCACCAAGCTTAGCTGCTCTTCGAATGGAACTGTGTCCCGGATACATGAGTGATGGTAACTTTTGGAAGATTTATTTTGTACTCGTGCATCCTAGACTCAGCAAAAGTGATGCTGATATTTTATCCACCCCCCAAGTGAGTTAAATTTTATTGGCGTTCTGTTTTCTATATTCGTTGTATTTCTATGGTTTTTGTCTGGGCAAATGTGAGCTGATGCCTCATAAGTAAAATGATTGTGCTATTTGGTTTCTTTGTTTGTTTGCTTGTCTTAATATCTTTATTTTTTTATCGGGTACTACTAATGATTGAAGCAGAGAAAATTAAGTTATTTCATTGTTCAGGGATAAACATGGCATTGAAATCTTATAATGTAATCTTAAAATCTTGTTATGAAAGTCCATTATGAAGTTATAACTAATCCCTTTATATCACTACTCAAATGTGTCCAGCATGCTCCAAAATAAACGTTGTTGTGTTTGTCACATTTGATGTTAGCTATGTGGTAATTTTGGTATTATTTGTATTGTGCTTGCCTTTGTTACTACCAATCGTGGTATGTGTGCAGATAGTGGAAGCTAGAGCAAGGTTAACTCAGGCCTTAGACAAAAGAGGTAAGGAAAAGAAAGAACAGGACTTATCTTTGGAAAATATTCCTTCAAAAGAGGAGGAACAACATCTCTTTGTGCCAAACAGTGCTCCACTTGAATCTCCACCTCTTCAGGAATCTGTTGTTGAAGCAGTCCCATCTATGGTAGCCTCTGATGCTGAAATGGAGAAAAATGCCACTCAAAGTGATGTTCCACAAATTATTGTCGAGTCTGTGGTTAAAGAGGAACCGGTAAAACCATCAGCAGAACAATCAGCATCTGGTTCAACCAATAGATTTTTGGATGAAACTTATGAGGACGATGCTGATGATTGGTTGAAAGAAGAGGATAGTTCTGAAATGGTTGGTCCCAGTGGAACTTATATTCAAACTGGTAATGATGAGGATGTGTCATTCAGTGATCTTGAGGAGGACGATGGTGATGTACATGAAAGTAATAAGAAAACTAGATCAGGCTCTGACTCTTCAACAAAAGACTCCCGAGATTGGGTTCAGTTAGGTAGAAGTTCTCCTAACTCTGATAAGGATAGGTTCTCTGTTGAAAGCAAACATACTGGTTCTGAGCATTCAAGTTCTCGTAATTCTGTGACCAAGGAGTCCAATGATTGGCTTAACGTTGATGACATTGATGTAATATGACAATGCCTTGGAATTTGTCCCAGAGGTAAGTTTTTTTTAAGTGATTCCCTTATATTTTGTGAATATCTGCATATAGTATGTGTACTCTACGATTGACATTCTGAACGACTGTCTGTAAATAAAACCAGTCTCCACTGGGCATTGTGCTGTGTATGGTTATTTATTGCACCGTACATAAACTTAATCTTCTATTTGATATCTGAATTTCTAGTTGTTTGAGGTTATTAATACTTTTAACTTACCTAAGTTGTTTTAAATGTTCATGATGAATATTTATTTAAAAGATGAGAACGACTACACTTTATACACGGCAGGTCTTATCTATAGCAAAGTTTCTAAGCCTGTAATGCCATAGTCTTACTAGGGCTATTTGGTTATGAACTACCTTGAATCCTATATGTTTCTTTTGAGGCTTAACTACTAAATCACAGAACCTTTCACCACCATTACTACAGACATTAAACATATAGCTGCTGTGCCTAAACGTCAGATATCTGAAGTAGTTTCTGTTCATTACTAGTATTTGATGCTTATCTTGACATTATGAGGCATCGGTCTTTCTCTTGTAACTTTCATGCTCTTTACACCTTTATGGGTGTTATTTTTTTTTTAATTTTAATTACAAAATATTAAAATATTAATTGGTTCTGTTCTATTTTATCGATGGTTAAAATTACTGGATTAGCTATGTTGACTAGTTACAGCCTAAACGGTAGTTACATACCGTGATGATAAATAATTCAACTTCTTCAATATTAATAGAAGACATGGAAACAAAATTAAGATTGTTAGATTAATTGTTATTGGACAACTTATACTATAGATGCTATCATTCTCTCTTTTATTTGGTCCTTAAAGGATTAGTAGTTATTGAGAAATTTTTAAAGTCTTGTACCACCTATCGGGTGTGTTAGTTTCTCTGTTTGTGAAACTGTTCTTGAGTCTGTTAAGTTATAGGCTGATTGTGGAATTATTTTTATTTCCCTTCTCAAGTGTTGTATCTATTTGATATTTTCTCTACAAAACATAAATAATGACTCCTCAGGATTAGAAGCAACACATAGTACCAAATTAGTGTCCTAAAGTTGTAGCATTTTGTCTGAGATGCTTTGTTTAGGAATTTATTTTGCTTAAATAAGTATATGCATGTTTTGTTTCTTGTTTTTCTCATTATTAATTGTTTGACATGAGATACAAGTCAGTTAAGATTTTCAAAGAAAATTGGTTTTAATGACCAATAATAATAGTCCAATTTTGTTGTTGTTAAAGTTCATAAACCTTAGGTAATTATTATACTTAAATATTTTAATAACTAAGTAAGAGAGAGAATGATAACTGGATGCACGAACTAATGGTTACTCGATTGTTTTTTAATCAAAGTCGACCTTACTTTTAGTTAAGGAGCTATTTGATTTTAGAAAATATTTTCCACTTTTATTATTTGTTTATTACAAAATATGATGTATTATTTTATTTTGTTCCTTATTTTTATAAACATGTATAGCAAACAAAATAATGAAAATAATTGTATTATTTTCTGTGTTTATTTCTATTTTCACCGTTTTCTATATGAAGTTTTGAAAACAAGAAATAAAATAAAATAAAGTGAGAATTTTTGTAATTAACAAATGAATACATTTTCTGAAACTAAACTCTTCCTAATTGTTACCAATTTTGGTTATCATTATTCATTGGAATGTTATTGATGATACCTATGATACTTAATGTAGACTTTGTGCATTGTTAGTTGTGTGGTAGTGATGCAATAACTTTAACTAGTGTTGACGCAGTTTTATCAGTATGCATCTAGACAATAATTAGTATGATAGTAATAAATTTGAGCATAAACTTTCTAGTTGTTTTATTATTGGGTCAAATTTACCAAAATTACCAAGCAATTAGTTTAGTGGTTTTCACACGAGTTTTTATAACAGAATATGTTCGTGACATTCCTCTCGGTATAAAAGAATTTAACTGTTGTAAATGTCAAAAGAGTCTTGTTTCATTTTCTCCTTTGAGCGTTTTATGGAAAATTTTTCTGGGTCCTCGTCTGTCGTTATTTCTCTATCCGCACATGCAAGTAGAAATCTGAATTAGATTTTATTTTCGTAGTAAACGTCAATACGAGTAGGAGGATGGTAGCCAGAGCCATTACGTTTTAACGAACTGTTGAAAAAAAAGAAAAAAAAGGCTTCTGTATTATTTTCTTCATTACTAATTACCCACGTAACTTCATTACCGCTTAAAAATAAGACTGCTTGCTTTGGTAATAGACATGAAGAATCATTGTTTACAAAATAAACTTTGTCAAATCAAGATTAACGATAAAAAAATATTAGGAATAATGTTTTGAGATAAAGCAAATGATTTTATTGGCACCTGTGTTATAAAAACAGAAGGGAAAATATTTATGTCAACAAAAGGAGATGAAGGTTTTGTTGGCTGCTTCGCCCCTCTCTTGAATGCGGGTAGGCCTAAACATTAAGATACTAATTAATTCGGAAAATTATATCTTGAGAGTTAAAGATAATTTTTTAATAAAAGAAAATACGTGACAATTAGTTGTGCATAGAAAGAAAGTATCATAGTGCCCTTTTTAATTAAAAAAATTATAATTATGAAATAGGTTTCGACATCAATTGTATCAATAAAACTATCTCCTATATGGCTAAAAACTCGTCCTTCCATGGCGACGTGTACATATTAATTTATAGAAGCTCGTTTCTGATCGTGTCACGGCCTTGGACGTTGATATAAGAATATGTACAATGACCATCAAATGAAAACGCAAGCTTAGTATAGTCAGTTACTCACTCTTTCCAAGTAAAAGGAAAAAAGTAAATTAATTAAAAAAAATCTTTGTACAAAGCTTTCTAGCAGAAGGTTGTCAGTATCTAATGGGGCCGAAACCGCCGGAGAGGCGTTCTAATCGAGACCATAGCAAGCTTCCCAATGAGAATTTTGGCTTATTTTCCCCACTGTCCTCCGTTTGATGTAGCCTATGGGGCGACTTGTGATCAATAGCCACGGATCCACCCGTCTCTTTTCTCACCAATTCCACGATATTTGGGTTCACTTCTTCACCTGAACAATCCGTCACAAAGAATGATCCTACCGCTTTTCCTCCCTCCGTTCCAATCTCAACCCTCGATATGGATAATCCATTTTCACGAAATACCCGCGTCACATTCGATAGTAGCCCCATTCTATTTTCAGTCAAAATATCTACCCTCAGTCCCTGCACCAATGCACCACTCATATACATCAAAATTCGAACATCTCACTTATTTTTCAAAATGTAGATAGAACATACATACATGCGAGACTCTGCGCTCAACTGCAGCGATTAAGCATAGGGTCAGTTTTTGCTTCTCGCTTTCGCTGGGAATAACTGCACTACCCATGCTGTGCCTTATGTAGTACTCCTACGAATAACAATAATACGTATTAGAATAACAGGCCCACTAATGAGAAAACTGAGTTGGGAGAGATTATTATGTACCTGATGAGCCACGGATCTCTTGGAACTGATTGCGGCGTGGAACACCACATACTGCATGTCCGTTAACACGCACACGGTGTCGAACAAGAGCTTAGGACGGTCCCTGCTCCTTACGTTAACCACCAAGTAGCCTTTGTCCTCGCATCTCCCGACAGACACGTGGGTCCCATCACATCCCTTTTTGTGTTCCCCGCTACTGTCCCCATCACACGCACGGCAACTCTCGTAATCCCTGTCCGCGTACATCAACTGGTGGAGCCGCCGCTCCCTGTGGGTGTCCCCCGCCCCCAACCTCGTCACCCTCACTCTCTTCCTCTCTCCCCTATGGGCCGCCACCACATTCTCCAGCTGCTCCTCCACTAGGCCCAACCTTTTTGGGTCGCTTATGGGCCCAGCTTTGGACTCGTCTTCCACCAATATAATACAGGCCACCCTGTCGTTGTGGGTCCATGCAGTTGCAGCGGTAACGATGCAGCCCAGCTCAACCAACACTCCTGCTAGCTCTGACAGTAGGCCCGCTCGGTCCATCCCACTCATCTCCATCGCTGTTATCTCCCTTCCCACCATCCCTTCCTCTGCCCCTTTCTCGCTATCCCTTGAAATATCCCCTTTACTTCTTGTGGCGCACAGTTCCTGCACCATTGTTATTTTTAGTTCACACGCTTCAAATTACTCATTTCTTCCAATCATTCACTTAGATATCTCTACAAATAATATAATACTATTTCAATTTAGTTTCTTAACGAAATTCGCTTTAAAAAATTTCTTTTAGACTAAATTCATCCTTCACTGTACTAACTTAGTGATAACATTCAGACGTTCATTTATGATGGTAAAACATGTATTTTTCTAACAATTTGAGGTGTGAAGCCATTAATATTTGTAGAAAGAGAGAGAATGACCTGCTGGATGTGGAGCATGAGCGTTTCGTCTGTGAGCTTCTTGCCAGCTTGATCAGTCACGTGGAACACTGAATTTTGCAATAAAGAAAAAGACCCACACGGCATGGATCAGAACCGGACTATTGACGTACGTGTGCAGATAATGAGAGTGTCCTACCAAGTTATGGGGCTTGGTGTTATATGACGCATGCATAGCTCATGCATGTTAAAAAAAGTAATAGGGTATTTAATAATTATACATCATTTGGGTTGATTGCGGAAAATGCAGAAAGCTGAGGAATAAAAGGGACTCGTGAGGGAGACACTGACCGTCCATAAACCATCCACCATCAGAGGAGATGTATGATTTGGAAATGTTGAGATCAAGATCTGTCAACACTTGGACCATCTCCAGTAATATCCCCTTCCTGTTTGCACTGTCAACCTGCGTTTCCACACATTTTATTTAATTAATCCTCATTTCTTAAAAAGAAAATTATGCAAATATAACCCGTGACACTCTTTACTACGGATTACGTCATTTTGATGGCCAATACAATCAAAATTTAGTTTTCTTGAAGAAGAGGAGCTTTTTCTTCTTATAAAGATGACAAAAAGTAGACTCCTTTTATCCTTTGTCGTTCGTTCATATCCTCTTGTAATGGTTAAAAAAGTAAGCACGTATCACAATTTGCATTGGCTTTTGGTACCAAGTGTTAGAGTGACAACTCAGTTTCTTTGCATCTAATATAATATAATAATTAGTGATCATACTCAAGCGCCAAGTGGTAATGCGCAGAATGGATATAATCTAACATGTATCATGTTCTTCTCATTTTCCAACAGTATATTCAATGATTTATCCAAAGTAGTAATAGCACATAGTAGCAGTGGGTGACGGTGTGATCATTGAAAGCCACAAATGACGAATTGGGAACACACAACGTATTCAAGCATAATTAAATAGTCAATTACAAAATGAATGAGAAGTTAGATGGATAATTTAATATATGCAATTTGAATATAGAGAATTAAATCTAACCTTCACCACAGTGCAGTCTCGACAAGAATCATTATCGATGCAGACCCTGCCAAGACATCATCAAATACGTATAATTCATTAAGTAATCAATCCACCATGATTCGGCTAAGCCAGAAAAACAATGATGTCTGTCTAGTTGAACACGAATAAGAAGACGACAAGAAATTGCCAGAGAGGTTGTGCAGCAGTACCTGGGAGGATGTATTCTTTCTATGAGCGATTCAATCTCGCGATCGATGTGGGCGTGGTAACATACATCCATTTTTTCTTTATCAACTATTTGCGTTTGGAGGCAATTCGGCAATAACCCCAAAACCTGAGCTGCTATAAGTATAATAAAGATTCACAGGCTGTTAACATGTTTATCCATCAAAGAAAAAAAAAGCTTATCTTGTTTAGAAACTTTAGGATAAAGAGGTGGAAAAAAATAATAGCTTCCAGAAAACGTGAAAAACCAGTCTAAGAGGTGCAACCAAACAAGCTAACATAAATAGATTAGAAGCGTTCAAAGGGATGAAAACAAGCGCGCGTATCAATATATGTGATAAAAAGAGAACGTGGGTATAACGGGGCGCTGTATATCTTGTATCCAAAGCGATAACACAGAAATTATGACATGTATCATAACAAATTACTTGTTAAAAAGGAAAAGGAAAAGGTGGGTAGAATTGACAGGGTTTTCCATTCATCGTAGCACCGAAGCTTTGAAAAAAATTGAAACATAAAATTGTTGCATTATAAGGAATTTGAAAAGAGAAGAAAGGTAGAATTAATGAGAAATGTGATTGGACGATTACCTGGTGTTGAGGAAGGGATAGCAGCAGGTGAAATGCATGGAGTTTGAGAAAGAATTGGAGAGAGAAGAGGATGAAAATGAAAGAACGGGGCAAATCCTGATATTTTCTATCTTTGGCAGTGCGTTCTGTATTAGGAAAACCAGTGCTTTCAGTTTCCACACGTAGTAGTATAAGCTAGACCCCGTGTAGCCTTAATAATTGGAAAATGAAAACCCAACCAAAATGCAAAAATTCTGGGTTCTCTCCTCTTTCGTATGTTGTACTTGTTGGGTTTGTTCGTGGCATCTGGAGATACGGCACAGCACTGCTAATAATAATAATGAGAGAATTGGTTCTGGCTTGGGAAATGGGAACAAGGAGTAAAATAGAGAAAGAAGAACGTGTTGTAAGAGGGTGAATCTAGTAACTCGGACACAGGGAGAGTGGGAACTATTGTTGTGGTAATGCCACGTGTCCTTTGTTTTGTAGGTGTGTTGTTCTGGTACACGATCTAGTCAAATAGTATTACAACTCCTGACGTTGCGGTGGCATCAGAGATTAGATCCCCCGTCCAAGCGGAATCCACGTGTCTGCTTTAGAGGTTCCCTTCTGGAACCGTATCTACCTTGTTTCCAACTTCTACTTTTCTCTTCATACTATTCACACCACATCTTCCCATGACTTCGTACACTCACGTTTTAAAGCAACTAAAAACACCTTTGACTCTCTAATTTTTTTAAGAAATCATTTAGAATGTCCTGTAATAAATCTTTAACTACATAATATTTTTTAGTTCAATAAATATTAATATATTTTTATATTATATTTTTCTATCCTAAACTATTTGTTATTTTATGTATAATTATTTTCTATTTCAATTGTCAATCCATATAAAAAGTAGTGACGTTGCATCAGTTTGTTTCTAAAAATGACATATTTTATGTTTGATACAAATACAATACAAAAACATATGTTTTCTACGTTTTTACTATAATCAATACAGAAAATAAGCATATCATGTTAGTTAAAAAGTTACATGATATTTTTATCAATGATGATTTTACGTTTTAAATTTTTATTTTTCCATCGGTTTTTTTTTTAAATCACAAGTGACTTTAAATTCTATACTCTTTTTAATTGTATAATAAAAAGGTCTGCATATAAAATATCAACTCAAAAATTCTAACTACTACTACAACTACTAAAAAAACTATAAGATCCGTTACATTTTCTGCATAATGAGATATAGACCCAAAAATTGGAATCTCAAGACATCTAGGGAGGGGGAGGTTCTGTGTGGAGAATCAATGACTAAATAGCTTTATGTATTTGCTGTTAACCAAATATCAGGCTCTGTAGTTAAGATCTTTCTTCTTCATTGCATTGCAGGTTGAGTAACACAATTGCAACCTGATACAGTCACGGTATCTCCATCTTTTGGGAGTAAGCCGAATCATAACTAGAGGCAGAGATTCTATAATAAAGAAGTCTAGTATTTGCTGACACCACATAAACTGTACAAAATGAGAAGTGTACTCAACCTCCAATCAATTGTTCTGTTCTGTGGCATTGTTATTAGGAACACAGTGCATATAGTATTCAATATGGAAAGGTTTATGTGAAATCTCAAGCAAAGAAATCACTGTACTGGTCCAAGAAGATGAAATGGTGTTATGGTACAATGTCATGTATTTTGTGGGCTGAAGAGCAACTAGAACCAATACACATGATATTACTTTTCGCAAGGCACCTCTTCTTATAAATCATATTAAGGTCTCTTATGTCTGAGTGGTCAGGTACTATAGAATATGCTACAGAGTTACAGGATGAATAGGTATTATAGCTTTGTCTTATGGTACATAGATACATACTATATCCTATATCGATTCTTGTAATAATCGATATGATATCTACATACTGCATAAATTCTAATAATATGCGATAAATACAAAAACATCATTAGATAGTTTTAATGATAATTATGGTGCAACTAATATAATTTGGGATTATTATATGTTATTCTTAAGTTTTACAATATAAATCTTTTTAACATATTTCACTACCTTTGTATATATAACCCAAATGATAAGAAAAATGAAAAGACTTGAAATTAATGGAAATATTTGTCTTGTTATTACTAAGAATAATTTTGAAAAAAAACAAAATCAATAAAACAAATTTAATGCTAAATTTATGTTAATTTTAGAATTAATAAATAATCTGATAAAAAAAATAAAGACATCACAAATGTGTTGCTAGTCATTCCATTTTCATTTTAGAATTTAACAAGTCAGCCTAAGCCAGCCTTGAATGTTGACCCTTCTAAGTATATTTGCCATTTTTTTTTCTTTTTTTGGTGTAGCTAGTTTGCATCAGCTATGTTAACTCTTAAGAACTCCTGCTATTATCCAAAACAGAGAAGCGTCCACAAAGATAATATATCTCCAACAAAAAGAAAAATGGAAATATTTAGTGGTGGCAGTGATTTGTATGTGGCGTGACGGCTGAATTGAAGATGACGGTTGGGGCTATTTCTTCCACCAAAAACAACTAATACCAAACAGCTTCAACTCCAGCGCAAACCCTCAATTTTTGACCTCACAATCTTCTCCAAGGTCTGTGTCTCCTTTTCTCTCTATCTATTTAACATCCTTTGGTTTGGATGAGCAACGATCGTAACAATAAATTCGCGAGTTTAAATATCCGTAAGTGGGGTTAATGGAAGTGCAGTTAGTGGGTAAGGGTTTTGGTTTTGATTACGTCCGTAAAAGAAAAAAATGGATCTTCATTTTGTGTGCTGTTGGGTTCGGTGGGTTCAGCGCTTACAAGCTCTATCACGCGCCTTCTGTGGTTCGTAAGAGAAAGAGGCTTTCGAAGCTTGTGGGTGCATTGGTTTCCGTGGCGGAAGCCATATCCGAATCTGCAGATACCATCGGAATCGTATCCAGAGACGTCAAGGAATTTCTGCAGTCCGATTCAGATCAAATCCCCAATAGCTTGAAGCAAATTTCCAAGATTGCTCGCTCTCCATACTTGTCGGAGTCCTTGGTTAGCGTCAGCAATGCCGTCACCGTGGGAGTCTTGCGCGGTTCTCAATCTATGAACCGGAGTGGTGGTGAGCAAACCGGTTCAACCGCCGTGGACCGGGTGCTTGACAAAATGTTTACACCAGCTGGGTCGGGTTTTGCTTCTGTAGTTCTTGGAAGCTTTGCTAGGAACCTGGTTCTTGCGTTTTATTCGGGTCAAAGTAACCACTTAGGTGGAGAATCGAACTCGAGCGATGAGAGTAGTGGTGTCACACATGTTGGATCCAATTCGGATCCTGTTCTTGCTTGGGTGGATGTAGTTTGTGGAGATAGGTGTGGGGAACTGATTGGGAATTGTGTGCAATTGTTTGTGAGCACCGCGGTTGCGGTTTATCTTGACAAGACCATGCATATCAACACCTATGACGATTTCTTTGCTGGCTTAACCAACCCGAAGCATGAGACCAATGTGAGGGAAATCTTGGTTTCTGTTTGTAATGGTGCTGTGGAGACTCTCATCAAGACTTCTCACAAAGTGTTAACAAGTTCAAATGCTGATGTCGGTTCAGGTTCAGGTTCAGGTTCATATTTGGCTATTGGAGAAACTCTGATAAATGAGGACTTGGGTGGAGAAATGTCCTCGATTGAATCGAAGGTTGATGATGTTTATGATGAAGAAAAAAAGAGTGGCTGGGTGAGCAAAATTTCGTCAACGTTGGCGGTTCCCAGTAACAGGAGGCTTGTTCTTGACCTGACTGGAAGGGTGACATTTGAGACTGTTAGATCTTTCATGGAGTTTATTTTGCAGACATTTTGTGCTTCTCTGAGGAGATGTGCTCGTATTGTTCAAGAGGAAGTGCTTGAAATTGTGAGATATGTTGCAGCGAAGTCCTCCGTTATTTTGACTATATGTCTCTCGTTGTGTCTGCACATAATGGGTGGAGGCTGGGCTTTGGTGCCTGCTTAAGTAGTTGTTGTGACTACTTTTCATTCACCATATAGATGTGATAGCTAATTAAACTAGAAACTTCTGGAGATGCTGCTTCTTTGGGCTGGCAGCTGTATCATAATATCTGTATACTATACATGGATTAATTTTGTAAATCTTCATATTATAAATGTACAGTGACCATAGAAGGTATATTTTCTCTTACATTGTAAACTCATGGGCAACTCCAGCTCTCTCATAGAAAGCCTAGCATTCATCAACCAGCAATACTATTTGTTTAGGGTGTATCAATCATGATTAGACCTATTCTTGAATTGCAATCTTGTTGTAAATACATCCTTGTGCATACTTTGGTGGTATGATATTTTCTATTAGCCAGGGTGCATCCCCAGATCATTTGAATTCTTCACCCTCTCCCGTTTTGGATATGACAACTCTGTTTCATGTTCTCTTTTGGATATAATTATTTTGTTCGATGACCAAACTGAATAAGAAGGTTGATTGCTGACTGAGATTTCTAATGCCTTGTTAACTCGGTGTGGTTAGAATTCCCTTATGGATAATGTTTTCAATCTGCTGTTGGAGGGGGCAGAGCCAAAGCTGATAGCATTTTGTTACATAATTGTTTAGTTCATAAAATGGATTTGGCAATGTCAACTGCCAAATCAACACGTTAGTTAATTATTACTTTATTTTGTTTGTATGAATTAGATGAACTTGGGTTGTATGATAAATTTTTCTTTTGAGAATGGGGATTGCACGTTACTGGAGAAATCAGTATTCATACTCAAGTGTAAACAAGCTAGTGTTAGAGCAAATACTGATTTACCCAAGCTCAGACCATCCTCATTGGTTTGCCCACTTAACTCCATGACGCCAAACCTTATTCCTCTCTACGTCATATTTCACCCACGCCATTAGCCTCTGTTTCTTCAACCCCGTTATTACCCTCACCAAATAAACCCTATAGGGGTGGCATTGGGGTATGGTCCACTGTGCTTCAGAAACACAATTCGAATAAAAATTTACTGGAAAGTATAATTTAAATAAAATTGTATCACAAAATATTAGTATAAATAAAATTAATTTTTTATATTAAGTGACAAAGTTTAAGTGTCATTTTCTGTCTATCACGTGTTCTATTTATAGGACTTTCTTTCCTTCTTAGAATTTGTTCGAAAACTGATTAAAAGGATACGATATCAGAAAATTAAATTTTGGAATCTCACGATTCAGTTCAAACTCCAAAAGTTCAGTCAAGATAATATCTTAGGATCCATACTGTCGCCTGAATAAAATCAATTTCTTTAAAATCGAATTTCATTTCATAAATTTAAATAAACAGTATAAATTTATAAAAAGTTAATTATAAATAATTATTCAATTATTTTCTTTTTTTATCGTTAACATTGTTTTAACTATTTGATGTTTAAAGAGAATTCAAATGATCTGAAGTTTAATTATGTGTTAGTTTTTTGAGATGATGATGTCTCTAGGATTTCAGGTTCAATTTTCCTTTCTCTATAGGTTTGTTTAGCTCCTTTGTTATTTTTTGTTTCTTCTTTTACAAATGTTCACGTGATAGTAAATGATAGATAAAGTTTTAGAATATCGGTAACCTAGTTGTGATGTTAAAGCTTTATAATAATATCTAACATGATTTATTGGAAAAAATTAAATAAAATTCAGTAACAAATGTATGAAAGTTGTATTACAATACTGATATTCACCTCATAAGGAGAAGATTTAAAGCAGTTGTAACCGTTGTATGTGGATATCTATTAAAAATACACATCTGATATCTGTTCTTGAGACTACAATTTTGGCTTTGTCAATGAGTCTGAGATTACTATGCTTATTGACGGTGGTGGTGGTGGAACCACTCACTGTTTCTCCCAGGACAAGGTAATTGGTTCTCTTGAACTGTGAATAAAATATTGTTCCAGAAGAACACATGCCTTCCACCTTCCCCATAAACTTATTCCAGAAGATATTGTATATGTTTCAGGATACAAGAATACAGAGTTATAGTCTGGCATTACTACGAATTAAGGGACACATTATCACTAAAATGGATACCAATAAATGGTATGAACCAAAACAGATATACAAATTTTATTGTTAATCAAAACAAAAAATCAGGATTATATATAAAACTTCCAAATTTATGAGGAAAGTAAAAGTTGTTTATGAAATACGCGAAACTAAATTCATTAGGACACGTATGATAATAAAATTTAAAAGTATTTCATACCTTGTGGCCGTTATTTTGGGATACAGATATAAGACTTTGATTATATTTTTTCTTTATTGTTGTCCTTCTTTATTTTTCTTTTGCTTTTAGTATTTATCATTATCTCTAAAAGCAATTATGTCATCACATTATATATAAGCAAACACTTTAACTTAGTTGCAATTATGTCATCACATTATATATAAGCAAAACCTTTAACTTAGTTGCATTAATATTATTAAGGTTGTGTTTGGTTGGACTGATTTGAGAAAATTTATTGTTTAAGAAAATAGATTTGAATGGGTGAAAGTTGTTTGGTTAACCTCATTTGAGAGGATGGATTATGAGAGATTTGTAGGATTGCATCTTCCCTAATCTCATCCAAAAAGATTTGAAGGGATGAAATTCGAAAATTAGAAAATAGCGCTTGTAAATAAAGTAAAAATTACAAAATATCCTTGACTTTGAAAATTACAAAACACTCATTTAAGTGGCTTTATGTGGTATTTTCTTGTTTTCTTCAATTCAATGAAATTTACAATTTCGTATATATATTACTAATTTTTTTTTACTTTTTAAATTATCTAAAATTCAACAATTTTTATTTCCATGTATGTTCTAAAATATTTTTTTTTTACACTTTCAAACAATATTTTTAATTTAAAATTTTAAAAATGTCAAAATAATTCTAAATAATAC
>Ga0123340_1002796_pt1 | contig 15997 bp, 6 predicted proteins | sample SirMexnodulemix_FD_89961 | JGI IMG/M metagenome (GOLD analysis project Ga0123340, IMG submission 89961) | Root nodule microbial communities of legume samples collected from Mexico - Siratro Mexico nodule mix | ecosystem: Host-associated > Plants > Roots > Nodule | place: Mexico: Nepantla... | reverse complement strand
TCATTATGTTATTTTGTTTTAATTTAAAATAAATTTGTATGTCTTAATTTTTTTATTACAATTTTGTTAATTATTATTATTAATTTTTTTTGTTAATTGTTAAAGTAACAAACATAGTGTTAAATAATTAAAAATTATTTATTAATTATTATTATATAATGATTATTATTTTTTATTAATTGTTAAACCTAACAATCAGAATATCAAATAATTAAAAAATAATTGCAGAGAGACAAATGATTTTAATTAATGTCATTAATTGAAATTGTCATGTCACTTTTATTTTAATCAGTTTGAAATTATGTCTATCTAGCTGACAAAATTTGTCTATTTTAGTAAATAATTTTTTTTCTACCCATTTTAAAAATTAAAATTGAAAAGTCTACTAAAATGGGAGAAAAGCCTATTATTTATCATTGGATTATAACATGAAATATATGATGATAATTACTGAAAAGTATTTATAGCAGTTCATTGGAAGCTTTTATGGTTGCAACAAACTACAACCCGTTCCCAAAACTGAAAAGGAAATTGTCAAGTTTTATTTCTGATTAAAAAAACAAAAAGGAAAGGGTTATGTCTTAATTAAAAATGGTTTAAGATACAAAAGTTAAAAGAGACAACGCTTAAAATAAATAAAATTAAAAGGCAACATAATCGTAGGTGTACAAAGGAAAATCAAGCTTTAGAAGCTAGGACTAATATCTGATGGATCAAGCTTTTTAATTTTTCTCAGATTTTTTTTGTCACCAGAATTATCATGGTTCAGTTACACAGTGCTATCAATCACTTTTGGCTCGTTGCCCTGTTGAAAGTCCTACACATACAGAACAACACCTCAATGGCAACATCTGAATAGAATTGTTGATTCTAAGTACAAGGTTGTGTTGTGTGTATAAGATGCACTTAGGTGTCGTTGGGTTGTTTAATGTTGAGGAGTAATGAAAGTGTGGTGTTTTGTTTTTTGTGGTGGGGTGGTCTACAGTGATAAAGATTTCATTAATTAAAACAAATGAAGAAGTGGAGAAATAGAAGGCCACGTCACATCGCACTGGAGACGAAATTCCTAACAAGTCCAACCTCATAAAATTGGGAACGTGCTTATCCATCCAAATTCCAATATTCACATCACACACACCCCAGTGTTGTGTTGTGTGTTCGGCGTTCTCTTTCTCCAAATAATCTCTATTTGTGATGTATCTCACGAGACGAGTCGAATCGAAAGTAATGAGTGGAGGGCAAAATTTCAAAAAGCTAAACATTCCCATAATGGAAGTGGGACGAGGCTACGGTTGAAGACCATGTTTTCCCCAAGTGGAAACAGTACCAACGAAGTGGGCCTCCCTCTTGTTTTTTCCTTCAATTATTCAAGCCCAGGCCCACTAACTTTATTATCCTTAACCCTTTTACCTATGTATCCCACCTAACTTCTGTTCCTCCATTTCAAAAATCACACACAATCCCCTCTAACTTTGTTTCACCATTTGCACGCTAAGATCATACCCTATAATAACACCTTCAAAATACACACCATCTCTTTCTCTACGTCCAACACTAAAATTCCATTCATTGCGTGACACAAAAGTTTTTTGGAATCTTACTTTCCTAAGGAGAGAAAAACTTACTGAAAAAAAAAAAAATCATAAATCATGGACCGGAGGAATTTAAACTTCAATTAACCCTTAATGCCATTCCCTCTTTTTTCAACTTGCAAGATTTAGGTTTTATGATTGTTTCAATTAAGAAGGGTAACCGACTTGTGAACCCAACTAAATTAAATTCAGAACTCAGATTTCTAACCTCTTTTAAATTTCTTGCGTGCTTGGTTTAACTTTTCAATTTTCCAAGCACGTTGTTTAAATAAGGATGTAAGACTTTTAGATCGCATTCATTGCAACAGTTAGTTAAATCTAAACGACTGCGTGGGCATAAGATACAGGTTCCAAGAGTCTAGATTCCGTTTCGTTCCCCAAAATAGTAACGTGAGCTAGAAGTAGGGAAACTGTGTTGTAATTCTTTGAATTTGCCTCAAACTAAATATTTTATGCATTCGGAATAATAATACATATTTTACTGTTTTAAGGAATCGGTGCACACAAAAGAGAAAAAGGCGTTGTCTGTGGCAGCATATGTCCTAAAAAAATGAATAGTTTTGGTGAAGAAAGTGCAGAAGGAACATGTTCCATTTGAAACGTCTTATTGTTGTTTCAGTGACATTAGCGAGTGCGAATATTAAGGTTTGTGTGTGGTGTGGCTAATGCCTCACGTGTTGTTCCCAAATATGGGAATATTAATTTTGCAACCACTGTGTAATTCGACAATTTTAGAAAGGCAACCAACCTACCAGGGAATCCTATAAAATCATAATTATCCGCTTTTGCCATGTCTTTGCTTGTGTCTACCCTTGTTATTTTTACAAATTGAATTGGATTTGATGATTCATGAGACGACCATGACAATTTGTAAAATCTTTTCACGATCCTTCCAACAATAAAGACACACAATATGGACCCGGTTCATATATCACCACAACTTTAGTGAATCTCTTCTGCATGCACTATACCACAGAAGCACTTCTTTAAAATTTTATCTACTAGGAAGATAAACATAATAGAGAAAATGAAAAAAAAAAATGTTATTTATACTTGTTTTCGTTTTTAGAATACTTGATGTTATCAACATTTAAGCGGACTTAATTAGCTATGATTAAATAATTGAAAGGACGTGTGCAGAATTCACTAGAAGAGATGTACACACCACGTATTAATCTATAAACGTCGCATTGAATTTTTATATATACATGCTAAAATGTTTTTGTTTCTTAACTTTTTTGATGTGGACATAAAAAGTTGGATGGGTCGGTTTTGTGAGGATGCAAGAGGTATCAATTCTTAGTTACAGTACACACGGACATAATTATGTCATTAGGATTTTGTGCAAAAGATCCTCGTCTTAATTTCATCGAACCTACATTTTTGTCATGCTTGGTTTTAATATAATATGTGGCTAGAAATCCAACCGTGGAGGTTAGAAAAACCTTTTGCTGCAAATTAAGAGAAAAACTTTGTATTTATTACGGTGAAGGTTTACTCTTTATTATCTACAAATATAATCTTACAAATATTAGCAGAATGAGATGGGTGCTTTTTTAAGGGCTTTTATCCTTTATAATAGCATTCTTCTTCATGTTTTTATGGTTAAATTTAAACTTAAATTATCAATATAATAGAAAACATGCACACTTTAATATTCAAAACCTTGGTTAACTCATACGTTTACTGAAAAACTTAAAAGCAAGATTTACAAGAATCCAAAGTCAAAAAATTATGGAACGAAAGTAAGTTAGCAACTTCAAAAGATAATATATTAAACTTCAAATGGTTACATATAATATAGTAAAGTAAACACTTAACCTTCACTGTTAGGGTTCATCTTTTTAGATTCAGATGTTCATCTTTTTAGATTCAGAATCTCTGAAGTTTTTTTAATTGGGGTCCAATAATATTTAGTTTCTCGTTGTTCACTGACTAATCCTTTTGATTATTATATTGATTTTACTTGACTGCATCTAAAAGTAATAATTTCAGAGAATGATATAGATTCATTATTTAATTAATATCTAAGAAAAAATAAAGACACACTTTGAATTTCAAAACCAGATCATTAGGATGTTTTTGACATTTTTGCATGATTATCATCTGTAAAAGTTTTTATATTGTATTCTAATTAGATAGAAACTATAGATCAAAATGTCTACCAATATAATATAAAATCAAGATCGAAAACTATGATAATCTATATGATTATATTTTATAGTGTTTAAGAATTTAGAACAAGCTGATGAGGGTAGATTGATGATCATGTGAGTGTGGGCCATATCCCCGAAAACTTATCTATGGTGTGAATGGCGGGTCCCACGTATGTATAATTTTTATAAATCAAAGTTATACAACATGAATAATGTGAATATATTTGTATTATATAATTAGATGGCATTGTGAAGACATGTCATACCATTTTCAAATGTCTTAACTCTGAAGTCTAAAGTATTGTATTATAATTTACTACACATTAAACATTAAACCTTCTGTTGGATTCGTTTAAGTTTATATTTAACAATACATAAAACTTTAAATATATGTACCTTTTAAATTGAAATTTTATCCAATATTTATATATTATATGTAATACATATGAAGATTGTAATTTTTGAATAACAATAACCATTTTTATAAGTCAGTCTTTTTTTAAAAATGGTATAGTTAAATATTTATTAAATATTTACAAATAATATTCAAACATTCTATATAATAATATAGTTGTTAGAAATTAATCCGAGGTTATATATTTCATATGGTTTTAATATCTGAGACATTACTAGTAAAATAAAGGTGATGTTAGGTGTTCACACCTTTTTAACAATATTAACTATGATTAGAATCTCGATATAACTATTACTAGAATGAAAATTAATCACCCACAAAAATAAATTTTTATTTTTAAGATGGACAAGGGAATTTTGATTACTAGAATTAACATTTTTGACTAATTTATAAAATTTAAGTAGAATAAAAATGATCGTTAAGTTAAATATTCTCAATTTAAACAAAATTTTATTAAAATTATAAATTGCTCATACGCAGCTGACTAAAGTCGTGATTAAATTCATAAAAGAATATAGATTTATTTATTGCATGAACAATTAAAGAATATTGACATAAAATTTTAATGATTTAAAAAAAGACACTTAACTATTTTGATGAAAAAAAAAGTCAATACAACTATGGAAAATGGACTCTTCTTCAACATCAACAACCTTTTCATGAGACTACCGCCACAATTTAAAGGAAAGAAAAAAAAAAAAAAACAAAGATACGGTGAATAATAAGACATATTTAAGTTGAATAGAGAGAAGATGATGATAAGACAGTGCAAACAAAAGTTGCTAAAATTACTTGAGTGAAAATTTAGAAATAGAAAAATTTAAAATAATATTTTTTAATGAATTTTATGTGAAATGAGGTGTACATTCCAAAACATCTCTTAAGTTGGTAACATGTTTAGCCAAACTAAGATGCTCCTTACTAAAAATTCTTATTTATTATAATTTTCAAATCTCCCTTTTAAGGAACATTAAAAGTACATTATTTTATATAATTATTAATAAAGATGAAACATATAATGATTATTTATAAATAACAACTTTTATATACAGTGACATATAGGACTTGTTATATTCAAACAACAAAATAATATATATTTGCAAAATAATCTTACCAAAATCGTGTGGGTTGGGTTGTGCGGGTTTTAAATAAATCTATTACCTAATCTTATCTAACTCAATATTGACTAGGTTGAATTGAGTTGCGTCTTAAAATTTTAAAAAGTTTTTTTTATGTTAAAAGTTGTGATTTGTAATATTAATTTAATTTAAAAAATAATGCAATCTTAAGTAAAATAATTAAAGGTTTGAAGTAAATTAATAAATTAAGTCATGTAAGTTTAAATATAAGAATAAAAAATATATTTTATCTATAACATATAAAAGTGAATTTTAAGTTAAGTCTTAAATTATTAGAGTCGTCACTCCACTTATAAAAATATTAGTTTAAAATTCAATATAATTTAATTAAGTTGAATTAAGTTAAATTGGATCATAGAATAACCTAAAATAATAAACATCCCAAATTTATCTTGTTAAAGAGTCGCTACTTATTTATTCTATAAATTACTTGAATTACACACTCAAACAACTTATACACTTACCTATCTTATATCATATATAGGAAACTCAACATTTGAGTATTACACTTAAGCAATATTCGACAATATTTATAACATAATGAACTAAATATTCTTTTATGTTATTTTATTTTATTCACAGATATTCAAAAATAATAACATTTAACTGATTCATTTTTAATCTAATATGTGATAAACTAACTCATATAAAAAGATTGACTTACTTTTAACACTATTAATATACAATATCCTTAATTTTATTAGCAAATAGATTAGTCGTAAACTTTGAACACAACCATTATAGTTCAAGAGGGCCAAGCTTATATAAAATGTTCAACTCAATTTTATTAGCAAATAGATTAGTCGTAAACTTTGAACACAATCATTATAGTTCAAGAGGACCAAGCTTATATAAAATGTTCAACTTCTGAGGTTAAGGTTTGAAGATTTGTTAAAATATAAAATTCCAAAAGTTTATAGTTTATAATTCTGAAATTTAAATCTAAAATTCAGGGTCCAAATTTAAATAGAGATTTTCCCATTTCTTTGGAATCCTACAGTTAAGTTTACTAAACTTAAAGTCTTGACTAGTGGAATTGTAATTTTTTTTTAAAGAATTAAACTTTTCTACTCCAAAACCCAGGAATACCCATTTCTTTCTTCAAGAAATCAACTCTGAAGGTTTATAATTATATAATAAAATCTTTGTTTTCTAAATAATTCTGAATTTGAGAAAACAAAAATTTGGATGTCAGACACAATGGCTAAACTACACTTGAGTCTTAACCAAAAAAAAAAATACACTTGAATCGGCCTTCCTGTTTTTGTTTGGACCCTCAATTTGACATTGGGCTTAGTGTACATTTATGAACTGAACATTCTCAGGTTCATTGCATTCTGCACCCCCATGGGTCCGAAACTTATTACTAAGCTTTGTGTATATTCCGAAATACGTTCCAACACTGAAGACATGTGTTTTTTTTAGTTTAAACGGCATTCATTCTTCACAGGAGAATTGTCGGAGCTGAGAACATTGAACCCATGAAAAGAATAACCTTAAAGAAAAACAACATATGATGAATCAAATATTTGAATGAAAATTTTCCTAAAAAATGTTGACACGAAAAGTTAGTTGAAGAAGAATGGAACACGTGAAAGTCGAAGAATTTTAATCTGGTGGTGGCGAACATCTTAATCAAAAAGGAATTATGATTAACTGATATTTTGACGTAGTTGCAAACCAAGCCAAAATTTATAGAGATATTTTTATAATTATTTTGGTGGGCGATGAAGCAGGAGAGAAAAGGAATTGACGGTGGATTTTGTGTGTTTTGATATCTTTGGATTAGAGTGCGAACTCTGAACCCCAAAACAAACAAATCCTCTCAATTCCGAATCTGAGTCCAACCACACTCCTAACAAATGGACTCGGTTCTCTTCCACTTCCATCTCCATACTCTCCCTCCGCTTTCCTCCACCACTCAACCTCCCCTCTGCCACCCTCTCGCGGCCTCTTTCCCCCGCTCTTCCTCTCTCCGGAGCCTCCGTCTCCCGCCGCTTCTCGCCGCCAACACCCTCACGGCTAATTCAGTCTCGGTATCTCTTCTTCTCCTCAATTCCAACCCTCTTTGCAAATCGAGCAAAGCATCTTCTTATATTATTGCCTAATTTTAGGATTGGAGATATATTAATGGTTTAGATTATAGTTCACAGATTCAATTCCGTTTCATTGTGCTCACTTGCTTTAGTTGCATGGATTTTGGTTAAAACACTCTGAATTTCATTTCATGGGGCTTTTAACTATATATACATATGTTTTTTATTTTATTCTGTTATGACTTGTGATAAAGAGTTAGGGCGCGTGTAGCTATTGTTAATTCTTAAGAGGTGCCTTCTTAGCTGGTGCAGTGATGTGAGTATTTTTAATCTAGCTTCATGCTTTAACGTGAAGAGTCAGGGAATTAGTCTCTTTGTATCTGCCTCCTTCAAATAGAGGAAGCTGTTTTTTACAGGGGTGGCAAAATCATGAACAACTTGATTTTTGTTCGTTTTGGCATGAGATATTCTCTGTGATTCACTATGTATGATGTGCCAATTTATCAGAAATATATAAATGTTGAGACCAGTTTTGATATGGCATGTGTTTTTTTGACATTACATGCAGCCAAGAAGTGGACTATACACTGTTGGTGACTTTATGACAAGGAAAGAGGATTTACATGTGGTGAAACCCACAACTTCTGTGGACGAAGGTATATTTCATTCTTGTTTCATGTTTTATTTCATGGCACAATTGTTTTCCATTCTTTTCTTTGTTGTTTGTTGTCAAAAGAAGGGGGATTTTATATTTTAACTTCTAAAAGTGTTCTTTTGCAACAGCTTTGGATATTCTTGTTGAAAAAAGGATAACTGGTTTTCCTGTGATAGATGATAACTGGAAACTGGTGAGTTTTTTCTTTGAAGCCGTTTTTTTCTCTTTTAATTGGTTTGTATGTTTATAATAAGTCTCTGTCATATTTATTACTAAAATTATTGGAGTTTCGCATTTCATTATATCTTTTTTTTTTTTTTTCAAAATGCACTGTTTGACTGTCATATCATGAGAGAAATATGGTTATGATCAAGTGGTTACAGTTTCAAGTCAAAGAAATTACCTCTCCACACACATAAAGGTTAGGTTGCATAAGTTTGATGTGGGAGCCTACATTACACAGCCTTGAGAATTACTTTGTCTTTTTTTTTTTTCTCTTTTATAAACCATTGCTCTCTAAAATATCCCATTGTCGTAAAAACACTATTCTAATTATATATGCCTTTGCAGTTTTAACAAAGGAAATTCCCAAGACCACTTAATTTTGATTTGAGAATGAAAGTATCATCTTAAAAGCCTTTGCTAACTTGTGAAAATAGATAAACTTTGTTATAGGTAGCGCCTCTGGCTGAAATCCATTTGATGCTGATTTAATCATTTAATAATGAATCAGAATATTCGCCATGTACAATTTTTTTTTTTTTCCTTTTGACTATTGTATTTATTTAAAAACTAAATCAATTCAGCAAGTCTGGTTCAATGGCAGTTATGCTTCTAAGAACTGATTCTGACGGTTACAACCTTACAGAATGTATTAGTAATTGCTTATGGTTTATTATCTCCGTTCTTCAGTTGTATAATGAAATTTGCATGTGAGTTTAACTCGGAAGAACATTGCTTGACAAATTTTCTCTGAAATTATTCCTGAAGATTCTTTTATACCCTGCAGGTTGGTGTTGTTTCAGATTATGACTTGTTAGCACTAGACTCTATATCTGGTAAATTATTAGTTTTTTAAAAAAGAAACATCTCTTTCATCATTTGTTAGTGTGATTTTCACCCCATTCAAAACTTAACTGCACTTTCATGTCATTGGGTTAAGAAAAGAAAATATTCTTTTGGCTTTTTTTATGTGTTTCTATGATTTCAGGTCATGGGCTAAAGGATAACAGCTTGTTTCCAGAAGTTGACAGTACTTGGAAAGTATGTTTGTACTTATTTCTCTTATAGTTAATTTATCTTTACCATCATATTGTAATATTGTCTTGATTTGATAGTGTTAATACTTAAAATTGCCAAATAAGTTCAGTTTACTGAGCTGATATTTTGATACTCGGACCTTTAGAGGAGCTAGGTTGGTCTGAACTGGAAAAGCAAAACCATATATAAAGTATAGCTGGGCATTCTTACCTGCATCCCAAACAATTTCTTACAGAAAATTTTACAGTTGTCTACTCTATCGTGCCTCCTTTGAAATATGCATAATAAATAAATGAAATCTGATCAAGTGTTTGTTTGCTTTTTTAAATGTGTTTACTTAAATTAAACTTAAAATTTAAACATCCTTTTTTTTTTTAAGTAAAGAGGTTAATAGTGTGTTTTAAGGAAAACAAGCGACTAATCTACACATGTCTGTGACTCCGTTTGACCTTTGTTGTTGGTGTGATTGTTCTTGAAAGGTTTGAAGGATATGCTAAAGTGTCCATTTTATCAGTGGTATGCAGTGAGTACTGAGAAATGATTACTAATCTTAATTATACTGGAGAACTCTGCCAGCCTGAAAAGTCTGGTCTTAGTGCAAATTAAAAAGGAAACTGCACCATGGAGAGGGTTATGGTTGAAGATAAAAAATACTAAGGGCTTACATTTTGGCTAAATTAATATTAATATATGTAAATATTTTATTGCTTAATAGAATACTTTTTAAAACTTATCTATGTCCATGATTTTCTCTAGCTGAATGCTGAACATGATCAACATAATTGATGTTTCTGGCAACCAAATTTATAATATCTCTCCCCCATCAAGCATGAGTTACTTGTTATGAATCACAGATGATTTTGAATTGTACTGAATATAATTGAAACAGTGCGATTCTATATCATCAATATGAACAACACAAATACACAATTCTACATGTTTTTAAAATATTTAATTCTTTCACCAAATTCATCAACTAAATTGAAAAGTCAGATAAACTGACATTTTTAAATAAATAAAAAATAGAAAAGCACTATTGAATGCACCTTTTGTTGCTTTGTTTTCATTCTTCTTCTGTTAAAGGGTCTTTGCACAGACACTCACTCACTCACTCTATGCTTCTTAATTGGCTATTCCATCCATTGCTTTGTGTTCATCCATCTAAAATTGAGCCTTCGCACAATCTATCGATCACTTTATGTGTTCCTGGTTCAGTTTTTTGTTGTGAATTATGAAATAACATACGGTTTCGTTTAGTATAACACAGGTGAATGGTTTAGTCAGGTCCCAGTTAGAAGTTATAAATGTTTTTTAAATTCCTATACGATGTATAAATATGCTTCAAGCTATTTTTCAACTTGTCTTTGAACTTAATATTTAATATGATTTGTAATTTCATTATTAGAAATAGCTTGACAATTCATAATTTGATACCACAGCCTTCAAAATTTATAATATATCGTTTTATTAAGCATGTGCTACTTGTTTAGATCTGGTATTAAGTATTGAGAAACATGTACTTCTGTAAGCATGTCTCTTCATCCCTTTTCTCCCTCAATAACCTTATTTATTTGAAGTAGTCTCAACCCACTCTGCACGAAATATTTTCGTGGTAATCATGTGAAACATGCCATACAGACAACTAAGTGACGCTGCAGAGTTTAATACGCCCCCATGGGTATTTCGAAGAGTCATATGTCCAATACGGACAAAGCCTTCCCTTTTGACTGTTCATGTTTCATATATGGTCATGACTGCATTTGAAGTGGATGGGTTGCATTGCGTGTTGCATTTCAATTGATACTATAGTTAATTCTATTCAGCCACGGTCTAGTTTAATAGAGCTCCATGTTGCTGATATTACGAGCTCTTACAGACTTTTAACGAGATTCAAAAGCTGCTCAGTAAGACCAACGGAAAATTGATTGGTGAATTGATGACCACTGCCCCTATGGTCGTTCGTGAGACCACCAATCTCGAAGATGCTGCAAGGTTCTTCCATCTTTTTCCGTGTTGAACTTTGTTTTTTAGTATATTTTAGCCGCCCATAAAAAAATGACCTTTTTTAAATTTCTATCTTTAGGTTGTTGCTAGAAACCAAATTTCGACGGCTTCCAGTAGTAGATGCTGAGGGTAGACTGGTAAGATAGTCATCCAATCCTGTTATACTTGTGTTTGTTTCTACTTTAGTGTTTCTAAATGGTTATTATTAATATCTGAAGGTCGGGATTATCACAAGAGGAAATGTTGTAAGAGCCGCACTGCAAGTGAAACGAGCAAATCAACAGAAAGCATCATAGGATTTAGATGGTCATTCCATAATTTGTTGCTGGATTTCATGCAGTAGTTGGATTGAAGTGTTCACAGAAGCTTTAAATTAGAATTGAAATTTTGGCTTAGGCATGTATATGTTATTGTTTTGCTATTTACACTTGTTTATCATTCCCAAAATTTCAAAAGGGCAATTATTATTCTTAATGATCTCATTGTAATTTATATCGGTCGCCTTGGTTATAATGGTGTTGAAAATGTTGTAGATTCGCATAAGAATTTCAACCGGCATTAATCTACTGTCATACTTACCGCATCTGTTAGTAGTTGAGCTGAAGCGATGACTAGTCTCTGTAATAAAACTCATTACTAGATGTTGATCAGAACAGTTGACAATAACAGGTCATGTTGATCAGAACAGTTGACAAGGGACCTGTCTTTTGTTCTCTATTTTATAATACCAGATTATTTCTTTGTTCTCCATTTTATAATAGGAGATTATTTCTTTGTTTTATAATAAGTGAAAAATTAACGACGACTTCGTTGGCCGTTGGCAATCTTGATGTTTTGGTCAATTTGGCTAGTGTTGGTCTTCTTCCTTCATCCAATTCTACCTTTGTCTCTTACCTTCATGAAACTTTTAATCTCCTTTGTGATTCAATCACTGATGAAGCCTATATCATTAATAGGAGAGATTAACTTTATCTTATATTTATTAATTGATCACTTACGTCGAACACGATGTAATCCACAGCACCACAGCTATAAAATTCTTAAAAAAAGGTAAAAGAGCCTCTAATTTCCCGTTAATCATGGACTCATCTTCGGCTACAACTTAAAAGGCCCCATAGATCCTAGCGAATCACATATGGGGTACAGCTCAGATTCAAATCAGAAATCCTCCACACAGATATTTGTTAATCAATGCAGAGGAGCTGTAATTTTGCATTCACATGGAGACATGTCTTTCTCTCATTTTCTTTTCTTGTTCTGCTTTGTTTCTCGTTTGTTTATGTATTTATATATATTTTTTCGATACAATTTTTGTCCAAGATTTGACTAGAATTAGAAGAAAAAAATAAATAATCCGAGACGACAAAATCGATTAACCGACCCCATCATCCATCGTTGTCAAAACAGAGCAGTGGCCACAACGTTTTCCCTTGGCAGTGGCCACAACGTTTTCCCTTGGCAGTGGCCCATTCCATTTTCCCTTTCACAACTCAATAATCAGGAAACAGTGTAGAACCAGAAAAATACCTAACTCAATCTTATCACTTTTTAGTAGTTATTATTACTTTAGTGGTTAGCATGGCTCACTCTCTCCTTTTGTACCCAACTGCTGGGCACCGCAGGCCATCCCTGTCCCCTCACTCCACCTATTTCACTTCCACTGCATCATTCTATTCCTTTTCTCTAAAACATCTCACTCCACTTATAGTAACCCACCTCCACTTTCATTCCAAATTTTCCTAATTTCCGCCGAATTCCTTTCCACACGCCCCAAAAACTAAACTTTTTTCAACACAACCAAAAAACATTATCGACAGAACCCCCACCGAGATTAACCTAAGAAATTTAAAGGCAACATAGAAACAACACAAGAAACTGGACTAGTTAATTTACATTTAACATAATTTTTACAACGCCAAAATTTCCTCTGTAAAATCTAAAAAAGAAAAAAACTACCCAAAAGAAAGTAGAAGGAAAAAAAGATACAGTACAGTAATCCACACCACCCAAGGCCTCATCAACAACATCACTTTGCCTCAGCCGTCGCAGACCCTCCCCGGTGCACGTTAGCAACCACCACCGTGCATGTTAGCAACCACCACCGACCCCGAAAGCACGCACCTTTCTTTCCTTCAATTCACATCCCATTCGCAGTCCTCACTCTCGGGTTCGGGCAACTTGTTCAGGTCAACCGCGAAATCCCCGGACCCACCTCCGTCGCCGCGCGAGAGAAGCTCCGGCGCCGGCGGCGCCACGTGGTGGTGGTGGTGCAGGGTTGCCTGCAGAGCATCAACTCTAGCACCCACCTCGGTGGCCTTCTTCCTAATAGAGGCAGCTGACATGTCGCAACCGGCGACAAGGGCTGCGCCCTCCCCGACAAGAAGGTCGGGAAAGTTGAGGCGTGCGGAGGGTCCTCGGAGGTAGAAGACGGCGGTGTCATAAGCACGTGCGGCGGCCACAGGGGTGGAATAGGAACCAAGCCAAATCCTTGAACGCTTATTGGGTTCCCTAATTTCCGCGACCCACTTGCCCCACTTCCTCATCCTTATTCCTTTGTATCTTCTCTCTCCCTCTACCGCCACCGCCACGCCGCTTCGCTTCCTGGTGGGTTCTCTCTCTCCTTCTCTTCTTGCTTCACCCTCCATCTCTCTCCTCTCTTCTGTCTCTTGTCTTGTGTTGTTGGATTGGTGTGGTTCAAATGGAGATCAGAGAGAGAGAGAGGGAATCTGGTCCATGAGGAATGAAAAATCTAAGGAGTATTGGAGACGAAAGGGTTATAAGGGAGAGAGGTTGAAGCACCAAGCTTGTCATCTCTGTAAGCCTCCACGTATCTGGTTGGTTGGTTCCTTTGAACCCTCTCTTCTCTTTTCTTTTTTAATGCCACCCAAATCAATTACCATTTTTTTTTTCATTATTCATTACTCTTCCTTTTTCCCCTATTTCCATTTACATTATTAATTCACCGACAAAATCACTCCCTCCACCCCCATTTCTTTCTATAATTTACCTCTTTCCTATGTCCAACTAATTCTTTTATACAATTTTTAAAAACTATTATAAAAAGTAAAATCCTATAAATATGAGGTGTAATTATTGATATATATATATATATATATATAATTTACTTATCTTAAACGGAAAAAGTTAAGATGTGTTTAATAATTTTAATTACTACATTTAAAAAGTTATGTGCTTTTTTTACACATGTAACATATTTCCCTTTTTCCAATTGTTTACAAGTTTATGAAGGCAAATTACATTTTTCTTTATTGTGAATAAAAAAAAAAAGTGTTGTTGGGGAAGACATGATTCTATTCGACCATAACTATGTGTGTGTTAGTGGTACAATAATAGTCTCTCTTTGGATAAGCGGTGGTGGACTTCAACCCACATTTAAAGCAATCAGACGTAATAATGGTAATTGGTGTTTCCAAAAGTTAACTATAAACTTATTTTTATTTTTAATTTAGTTTTATAATTTACTAAAATAAGCTTTTTGAATTTTTAAAAGGATTATAATCATAATATTAGCACAGTGGGAGATCTAAGAGTACTATTATTATTAACATTCCAATGCTGATAATGAATTATTATAATAAATTTAAAATATAGTTTTATATTTATTTATTACAATATTTAAGTTTTCTTGTTAAATTAGCATATTTATTAAGAAATATTTTTTTAATAGTAGATGTTTCTGTCATAATTTTTGTTGCAAGTCTCTATAATTAAATTTTATTATAGGGTTGATGGTATCAGGTGTATGATGGTGATAATGGTTGGTTGGTATCCTTTGCCGATTAATCAAAGGAGAGAAATTCAAAGAGGATATTTAATAAGAAAAAGGAAAATCATAATTTATTTGGAATAATATAATATTTTGTTTCATTTTCGTTGTTATCCGATAATTTTATATTTTTTAATTAATAATTCTGAGTGGGCAGAAGGGTAGGTCGGTGGTCGGTGGATAGATACCGTTAACAATTGACTTTCCCTCCACGCAATTACGATTGGATCAGATTCCCATTTTATCCTTCTCAAACTCTTGTTCTAATGCTGACATGCAGGGGTATTATTGGGATTCTAATATTTTAATGGCCTTCTAATGCTGACATGCAGGGGTATTATTGGGATTCTAATATTTTAATGGCCCACGATGTTAAGTTGGTGTCCTGCTAATTATATTAATGGGCGGCTTAATTGCCTATTAATAATTTGTTTTCTGTGCTTTAATTATTAACAAAAATCTTATTATTGTTTTGGGTAATATGTTAATAAAAATTCAGCTATAATTTTCCTCATTGGGATTTGTCATGACACTATGTATTAACTGATTGGGATTTGTCATGACACTATGTATTAACTGATGTATACTTTCTGTATACTAAAATGATTATATTAGTGAAAACTACTTCATTCAATAATATAAATATAATAAATTTAATTGTCAATGTAATCTGTTTAGCAAGAAAAAATAAAATAAAATAACAAATTGTTTACTTGTGGGACACAACTCAATTGAAACAATAATTTAGCATGAAAAACGGACACCAATAACAAGTACTTTACAATAATAATAATAATAATAATTATTATTATTATTATACTTTTTCGAAAGTGTTATTTTTTTCTTCTTCCTAAGCTGTCTTTGGATATACTAGAATCCATTGCTCAGATTTTAAAACGACATAATAAGTATAACAAATATATATTTAATATATCTCTCAATAGTAATAATAC
>Ga0123340_1002792_pt1 | contig 16008 bp, 8 predicted proteins | sample SirMexnodulemix_FD_89961 | JGI IMG/M metagenome (GOLD analysis project Ga0123340, IMG submission 89961) | Root nodule microbial communities of legume samples collected from Mexico - Siratro Mexico nodule mix | ecosystem: Host-associated > Plants > Roots > Nodule | place: Mexico: Nepantla... | reverse complement strand
GCTGCAGCAAACATCAAAGATGATATAGCCTCCCTGAGCTCCTCCGGGCATCCACTGCAAAAGACATCAGGAAATGTATGAAATGGTTGCATGAACATAAGAATATTTAGACACTACAAGTGTCCAAACATGCATAACAATGTTAAAAAAAAAAAAAGTTCAACAACAGGAACAGAAACTATCAGTATTCCCACTCTTCTATTAAAAGATTACAGATAAGAAAATATTTTGGCCAATAATCAGATAACCAGCTCACAATAATAATGAAAACACATAAGAATCTATAATAAAACTTGTGTTTCCCCCTGAAATGAATATTTCTTGGCCACATTTGTTGGATATCATCATCTACCAGGTTTAGGTACATAAATTTAATCATTTAACCTTTAGTGTTGAGATTCTAAGTATAGGAGCTATAAAAGGGTTAGTTGTATAACCTTATTGCTATTATAGTTGGCTACGTTAGTGCACTGCATCACATAGTAGGACTATATGCCGAACAATTAAATCCTAAATACATACAACCTTATGGTGTTGTACTGATGAAACATTAATCCTGTTTTATTTCACAAATTATTACATAGGGCGAGAAAAAGGAAAATTTTTTCAGAGCATTGCATTTCTACAATATCAAACACAAATCATTAAAATAGATCCTCACCTCACTTTCTGCAGCACTGAGAGGTGCTTCAATACAAGGTCACAAGATTGTTCAACAAAATCATAACAAGACGATAAAGTCAACTCAACAAAGAGTCCTTCAGCCTGTATAAACACCCCACAAGTAGGATAGAAAACAAAGCAAAGATATTATGTTGCAATGACAATAATCATGGGTACAAGCAAAACACTTTGTAAATCCTGAAATCCCTTTAAATTAAACAATAAGAAGATAGTATAAAAGAATTCATCATTCTCATTCCTAAAAAAAAAAAAAATAAGAAGACAGTTGAAAAACAGTTCTCGTAAGTCATCTCAATCAAGTTATATTCGAGCAATGTCTCAATTTAGTGCCAAAACATTATCTTATCAGAATTCATTAAGCATCTCAGAAAGCTAGATTCCAACAACTCCCCACCCCCCTCCAAGTACAAACTTCATTTTCAGTAGTCTATGTATATTTTTTTTATATACTAATAATTTATTAACTTAATTATCAACTCCTATATATTATATTTGATTCTTGATTATTGAGATTAAGGATTTATCTATTTATCTTAATACACCACTTTTCTCAAAATATATCGAGGCTTTCTGCATATCACGTATCTTATAATTTTTATCATTTTTATTTTCCTCCAAAATATTATTGCTTAAGTTTATCTAATTATCTCAATACACCATTTTTCCCAATATATCTCGCGGCTTTCTGCATATCATGTTCCTTGTATTTTTATCATTTGTATTTTCCTCCCAAATATTATTTGCCTAAATTTAGTCAATCCTATGCTATCCCTTTGTCGATGCCAAAACTTTCTCCACTCATAAATTTAGATTTCACACATTCGAATTTGACACGCATTAAACTAGTAATTGATCATACATTTATTCCTAATTTTTTAATTAATTCCAATAAAATAAAATAAAATAAAGCATATTAAGCATTGATGGATTCGAACTCAACTATTTGACAATGGTGATATTTCTCTATACAAACAAACAAATATATCGTACGTAATTTAAATGTAAATTTGTATGTGTCAAAGGATTTTATTCTTCTAATTTTGGTGTTTGTTTTGTGGATCCACCCCTAACCTTTTATACGGTCAGTAGAATCTGTAATCCGTTTGGACACAGAGATTCCGAAACAGTGCAATGAACTGAAATATCGATTCCAGTGTTACGATGCAAGGAACTCTAATAAAACGAAATAAAAAGAGTAAGTACCCTTCCATAAGCATTGACATCCAAACCATTCGCCAGCAGATCAGCGATGTCCTTCTTCAGAAACTTCTCTGTCGCCTTCCTCTTCCGCCTTATCACATCGATCCGATTCTTCGTCAATTTGATCAAGGATTTGCTATACCAAACGAATAAAACAACACATAACAAAACACGAATATCACAAACACATTCTCAAACCGAATCAGTTAATAACTATCAACAAATAATTAAAGCGAGAAAATCGCAGCGTTGAACCATTTCGGCGAGAATCCTCGACCGAGCAGACCGTCCAACATGCCTGAAGATCGGACTCGGCGACTGGACTCGGCGAACGATTCAACTCCGTAACTCGGAATGCGAGATTCGGCACTGACGAAACCGCGTTCACGTTTTCGCCGCCGAGAGCAATAGCACAGAGCTGCAGTGAAAAGAGGTTGAAGAACTGAGAAGGAAGAAGAAAAAGTGCAAGAGAAGATGGACAAAAAGGCGAATTTTAAGGCTTGTTAAGTACGATAATGACCTTCTCTTTTGCTATTATTTTTTAACAAACATTAAAACCTCACCCCTTTTGTTAATGACCTTTGCCTTCTTTCCTAATATTTTTTTTACTAATTATGAAAATTCAGGAGACTGAATATTCCTTGTAAGAGATTTTTAAATTTTTAAATTATTTTTCATTTTTGGAATTTTCACATAATATTTTTTATATGTTTTTGCTAGTTTTTATCTGCGGCAGGTATTTTTCATAAAGTTAATTGATTATTTCTTAGCAAACTTTTCTCTTAATCAAACTTTTTCACTAACTATTTCCAATCTGATACAAAAATTCAAACTATTGTTTTAATTAAAATGAATGAAACCAAAATTCAAACTATAGTTTTAATTAAAATTAATTCATACATTTATACACCGTTATTAGGAGAAAACGTGAAAAGCAAAAAAACTTACTCATAATAATATATTAAAATAAAATTATTAACTATTTTAAAGGTCATGATAAGAATGATGTTAACGTTACCACAGAGGATAACAAAAACAAATGTGATGCGTAAGAAAGACGTTGACCGTTGATTTGTTGACTTGTGAGTGTAGAAATGTGACGAACGGAGAGGATCAAAAGTGTTAGGAATCGAAGAGAATCTTTACGCTGAGCTGGGTAGCATTATTGGCTAACGGAGTTTCATATTGGGTTGGACCAAACGCAATAGAGGTTCGGTGTCCTTGTCTTTGAAGTGGATGGGGGTAGGTTCTAACCACCGTTATAACGTTGACCGTTTTAACATAAATTGATAAATCAACTGAGTTTTAGTTTGTTTCACTTGTGAATTATATATTGGCTTTATTCAATTGAATCATTAATTTATCTATTAAATTTTCTATTTATTTGCATTTATCGTTATGCAACGAAGTATTCACGTTTAATTAAAAAAAAAGACTAACTTCTTCAGTTAATTAAAGAAACACAAGAAATAATAACAAAATAGCATTAATAAAGTAAAATTATTACGTCTGATTTGGGAAATCACAAAAGCATATTCATAAATCAATTTTTATTCAACATTTAAATCAAAATCCCAGTAAAGGTGATTAAGATCGTAACAAAAGTAAATTACTAAAATGTGAATAAGATGAATTAAATAGTAAATTAGTAAAGATGTGAATAAGATGAATTAAGAATAGAACAAATAAACTAAAGTAATTAAAGAAATCATTTTTTATTAAATAACAAACAAAAGAATCACAAAATTCATAGAAACTCACGCAACTCATACTTTATAAAAGTTGACTACTATATCACCTCTCATTTCCAAAGTGCAAACGTAAGTTAATAAAATAATTTCGACCACAGTACACAAAAATAAAAAAGTTATAGACTTCTATTTGAACTTTTAAATATAAAATTATTGAAATATTTTTTTATTATTTTTAACAAACCGATGTTTGAATTTAATTGTTTTTTTAGTTTAGTGGAAATTGTGAATGGGACACATGCGGTCAACTTTAGAACATAAGATAAATTAATAAGTAAATATAAAAAAAAAAAGCAGCAAGAGGTAAAAGTAAAAAAAGTTAAATAAAAAAATTAAATATCTGAACAGGCCACATGCCATGCATTATGATTCAAATATTAGTAGAATGCACCAGAGTCACTGTTTCATTGGTAACTTTTTCCACATTTTATTTATTTATTTTTCAGATATATTTAAATTTCACACATAACAATGCAACTTTTTGAAAACTTGATTCACGTTCCATGTGAAAAATAGAAATAATTGAAAATAACTTCATTTTGTATATAAATCATAAAGTTCAGTTTCACCTTGTTAACACGTTAAAATTTAAATCTAAAGAGAAAATGTACAATAATTAAACTTGTAAGTCACCGGATACAGGCAGAAACAGAAACACAAATTAATAAGTACAGATAAATAAATTAAGAAAAAAGTTTATAAAGTAATATAAATTAAAATCAAGAATATAACGATAACTGAGATAATAGCATAAAAATGAAATTTGGTAATTTATCAACAGGCTGAAATTTTCCTAACACCGCAAATATTTTTTAAAACAATTTAACAAAACATTTTTAATCAATATAATCTAAACTAAAAAAATAGATTTCTGTTTCTAATAAAAAATTCAATAAGTTTTTATTGGAAGAATTAAATCGTTTACTACGTTTAATAAATGTATATGTGAATTAAAAAATGAATTTAGTTTAATTAACTATCTGAACGCACAACATGGAGTAAAAATTAAATATAAGTAGAATGCACCAAACAACGTTACTCCCTTCAAAACTATCCAAAAACAGATAACAAATATATCCATTTAGAAAACATTCCCTTGGACCAATCTATTTGTCCAACCAATGCTATTAAAATAAAGTCAACGTTGTATATAATAAGTTGATAAATGTTTCTAAAATAAAATATTTAAATAATATAAAAATTAAAACACTACAGTTTATTTGTATTAAAATAAATAAAATATTTATTATTTTTATATCAAATAATTGAACTACTGTATCGAAATGTTATTCTGGAATTAAAATTCAAGAGACGTTTATCTGTATGTTTTTCTATTTTAATGATTAAAATTTGTCATTTTATTACTAAAAAGTGAAAGCAGAAAATGAAAACAAATATATGGACCTTAGCTTTTGTAGGAAGAGAGTTGGGCCCAAATGTATTAGGAAAAGCCCAATTAGCCGAGACCCAACAAGTGTATTGTGAGCTTCTTCTAATATACAAGAGAGTTTCTTCTTGAACCTCCCCTTATGTTCTTCCTGCACCTCCATACAAACAGAGTGGGCGCACACTTTCGTTGACAACGTGAAGCCCATTAACTCCTCCGCCCAATGTCACCTCCACTGACTCTAACTGCTTCAGCATTCTCACGCGCGCGTGTCCAACGCGACGGACCAGAGCGCGTGGCCGGATATTCAAATTTCTGGTGGGTCAAAGCCAAAAATCGCAAAGCCGCGGAACACTGGTACACTTCTTTCTTTGGTAAGCATTAATTGGACCCTCTCACGCGCTTCTCCTCCTCTTCACAATTGCTGTGTCACGCCACGCGCTTCAACTTCGTTTTACTACACAGAACGAGCGCTTTTCCTTTTGAAGTTTCAACTCTTCTTTCACTTTCTCTCCTCTCTGCACTGTTTGTTTCCTGATATTTTTTTTTTTTCAAAAGGAAAAAGAAAGAGAGGGCAATGATATCAAGGTGCTGAAGTCGTTTATAGATTAACGAGTCTCTGGTTCAATTTCTCGTATCCTGCGTGTGCATATACTCGTGCTAGAACGAGATATCGATTGCGAAATTTGAAGTGAAGGAGTGTGATTGGGAGAGCGATGCCGCGATCCAATTCCTTCGTGCACCACCACCGTCAGAGCTCCGACAACTTCATCCTCGACGCTCACAGAAGCTGGTTACAGTCTTCGACTTTCACGCAGGTGAGGTTTTACGCTTTCTCGATAATTTGCTTCCTTTTATGAAAATTAATCACGGCTAGTGCTAATTCGTCTGTCTTCGGAACAAATCGTTTTGTGCAGGAGTTCGGGACTCGATCTTCAAGCTTGAGGAAAATCGACGATGATCATGTTTTGAGCAGTGGCTTATTTGATCTGCATTCCTTAGATACCGAGCTTTTACCCGAGGTTTGGTGTTTGTGTTATGATTGACTTATTTCGTGTACTGAAAGAGCTTATAAGTATATATGTTTGTCTGACGAAACTTCTCCAAAGTATTTCTAGAGGAGTAAGAGGAACTTATGCACAAGTTAACATACAGAAGTGTTCTTCTATAGTGCATAAGAAGAATCTTATTTTTCTCTTTTAAAAGTGTCTATGGACGAGTTCTTCCAAACTAGCATACGTAGAAAGCCTAATATGTTTTAATTTCATTCGGTTTGAAATGAGCTGAGTTACTTGAGCGAAGAGCATGATGATTTGTGTGAACATGCAAGTGACTGGAAATTTTAATTTGATTCTTAATACATGTATGGTGATCACAATGAATACTTCACTAATCGCACTGTTCGTGGACAGAGTTTTGATGACTATGAGTCAATCCTCCCTGGTAACAAACGTGTACAAAGGTCTCGGGGATTGCCTGAGAGCAATTTCCTGAAAAGTGTACCAACTGAAAAAGAGAGAGCGAACAATGTTGCCAAGATTAAAGTTGCGGTATGCTTCTTGCCGCATTTTCTTTTATCGATAAGATAAGGGCTTTAGTTCATTTAACAATTGCATTTTGGCTAAAAATGCCGAGCTCTGTTGCAGGTGCGGAAGAGACCCCTTAATAAGAAGGAAATAGCAAAGAGAGAGGAAGACATTATTTCTATAGATTCAAATTTTCTCACAGTGCATGAAAGAAAACTCAAGGTTGTCATATTTCATGATGTGAACTCTAGATTGAATCTGTTCTGAAACATATTATGAAGTTCAATACAAAGTACTCTACGCTGCCTTTGCAGCAGTTGGCATGCGATAGATTGACATAGAAAGTACTATTCACAAGCAATTCAGGAGTCAACCAAACTACTGAACATCATGATATAATACTCTCTGATGCTTTTATCTCTGATACTTCGACATCAAAATACTACATATGTAATGTCTCATGCTTTTTACGTTCTATTAAAGACTTTTACAACATAAATTGCATTTCAATGTTAAGTATGCCTAATAGAAGTTGATAAGTACAAACTTCCTCAAAATATATTGCCAATGATCCTGCCAGATCATTATGAATATTTTGCTCAGTTTTTTGTTGCATCCAAATCCAAAATGGACGTATGGGAAGAATATATTAAGAAATCAATGCTTTAAACTTCAATATCGATAATTTCGAAATTGCTCTTTCTCATTCTGTTGTATGTGTCTAAACAATTCAAATAGCATTGGACCTTACAATTACTGTAAAAGAGACAATTACTCAGATCAATAATTTTCTAATTGCTGTTGATAGATTCATATTACAATTTTGCAATCGAAACACTCACTCATAATTTAACTTGGATGTTTGGGTATTTTACCTTTTTCTTTGTGTCTCCACTTCACATGTGTCTGTAGGTGGACTTAACAGAATATGTTGAGAAACATGAATTTGCCTTTGATGCTGTGCTGAATGAAGATGTTTCAAATGATGAAGTGAGTATTTGACTTGTGGCTCTTGTGACCAATTTGACTGATTATTCAATAGTTTTTATATTATTTACTGTTTTGTTTTTTGCTATAGGTATATGCTGAGACTGTGGAGCCGATTGTTCCACTGATTTTCCAACGAACAAAAGCAACTTGCTTTGCATATGGTCAAACTGGTAAGGTTCTGTTTATTGCTAATAGAGGAATGTGTCATAGTGCACTAACAATCTAATTATAAAAATTATGAATACCTTTCAACATTTTTGTAATTTAACAGAACAGTTACTATCTATTCAGTAGTAAATCTTGGATACTTCACTTGTATAGGATATGAATTAAACAAATCTGAGTTGAGTACCGTAATAATATCTCGATGATCTTACAAACCAAATTTTTTATTATTTATTCAATATTCATGGGTATGTGGTTTCTGAACACTATAAACTCCATACACCTATTTCTTAGTTGTACCACACCAATTTCCTTAGTTTACTTAACCGCTCCCCATATCCTAGTTGAATTAGAATATGTTCCGGATCTCTTATTTTTGGAGATTAATTTGAATAGGTGTTGGTGTTCTGCTATATATGGGAATAAGTTTAGCTTGACAGATTATGCACAAAACAGTTTGGTAAACACCAAGCATTTAATTTGCTTGATTTCTACTATATCTGAATTTTTTAGCTGATATGAAATTACTGTTATATAGGCAGTGGGAAGACATATACCATGCAACCATTGCCTCTCAAAGCTTCCCAAGATATTTTAAGATTAATGCACCACACCTACTGGAACCAAGGTTTCCAATTGTTTGTTAGCTTCTTTGAAATATACGGGGGGAAACTTTTTGATCTCCTCAATGATCGAAAGTAAGTCATCATCATGTGAGGTTGAATAAGTATCTAATTTGGGGGTTATTTGCTTGATTAGCTTATGATTTTGCAGAAAACTTTTCATGAGGGAGGATGGGAAACAACAGGTTTGCATTGTTGGCTTGCAAGAATATAGAGTATCTAAAGTAGAGACAATCAAGGAATTTATCGAGAAAGGAAATGCCACAAGAAGTACTGGCACAACTGGAGCAAATGAGGAATCCTCTCGATCACATGCTATACTTCAGCTTTGCATTAAGAGATCAGCTGATGGGACTGAATCAAAGCCTGCTCGACTTGTGGGCAAACTATCTTTTATAGATCTGGCTGGAAGCGAACGAGGTGCAGATACTACAGATAATGACAAGCAGACTAGGTGGGATTTTGTTTTTATCTTCGATCATATTTTGTTAGCTGAATACTGGTACTTCATTTGAGTAACTGGAAGACTTACCAAATAGTGCATGTGTCTATGTCCAGAGATAATTACTTAGATTATGATTTGGTTTAACTAACTTGTTTTTTATCTTTTATTCCAGGATTGAAGGGGCTGAAATAAATAAAAGCTTACTTGCTCTGAAAGAATGCATTAGAGCTCTAGACAACGACCAAGGACATATCCCTTTCAGAGGAAGTAAATTGACTGAAGTTCTGCGAGATTCTTTCGTTGGTAATTCACGCACTGTAATGATATCATGCATTTCACCTAGCTCAGGTTCATGCGAGCATACTCTTAACACATTAAGATATGCTGACAGGTATGTAGTTTGAAATTTTGTAATAAAGAAGGATTGATCTGATATGATAAATATTCTAATTGACAGTTAAATTTCAGAGTGAAGAGCCTGTCAAAAGGGAACAACTCTAGAAGGGATCCTCTTTCTTCCTCAAACCTTAGAGAGTCCACTGTGTTGCCTGGGTCCTCAATTTTAGCTCATAATGATACCTTGGAGGATGAAATAACGTATGTTTCCAGTGACAGGAATCGATTTGGTTGGCCCAAATATCCAGAAAGAGAACCCTCTCCTCCAAATCATGTGGACCATGTTCCACCAAACGGTCAAAGAGGTAGTCAAAATGACAGAAATGAAAATGAACATGATTACCTAGGACCCATAACAAGAAAAACAATTAAGAGGGTGGATGACAACCAGTTATCTGTTGCATCTCATTTTCAGACTAATCATTCTGATCCGGATGATAATTTAAATGCCCTCCTCAAGGTATGGTCTTTTGCCACACTGCCTAAAGTGTTTTAGACTGTTAAAGTACTGAACGGTGCAGATTTTGTTTGGTAAACAGGAAGAGGAAGATCTAGTAACAGCTCATCGTAGACAGGTGGAAGAAACCATAGACATTGTTAGGGAGGTTTGTACAGATCTCATACCTTTCTCTAATGATTTGCTAGACTTAGTTATCTTTTTAATATTGTGAATGTATGCAGGAGATGAATTTACTTGTTGAAGCGGACCAACCAGGAAATCAATTGGATGATTATGTTTCCAAATTGAATACCATTTTATCACAAAAGGCTACAAGAATCTTTCAATTGCAGACACGGTTGGCTCAGTTTCAGAGACGTTTAAATGAGTATAATGTTTTCGGATCTTCTAGTAATTGATGGTGCCAATGAGGAGATGATTGTTGTGTTGTGAATGAGGATTTTGCTTCTATGATTTCATTGCCGTGGTTTGTTTCTCATTTGTTGAAATGTTGGTGTTGACAAGATTATTGTGGGTTTTGGGTGCTGAAATAGGGATCAGATCTTTCTTTGTTCTACACTTAATTGTTTTGACGGGTCACTGCTGTGACCTGAACTATGTATACAAATACAAATGTATGTCCACATTCTATTTTTACCTGTGGAGAGTACAATGTAAAGCCAAACTACCCTGTTGGGGATTGTTTGTAGTTTGCAACTGAGAATCTTATATACATATACACATTTTCTTGTGTACCACTTCCTTGCTTCGATTGTGGCATGTTTGTCATTGTTTATATGAATTATTATCAGCAGTACAAAATCCCCTCTAGTCATAATCTGTGGGTTGTTTCTTTGTTGCTTTCTTCACAAAATACTTCCAAGCAAACGCAGATAAATCAAGTAGTTTGGTACTCGTGTAACTGTGATAATCTCATACGTAACTTGCAAAATGCCAATTGAATTCCTTATTGGCGATCCCACCCTTGTCCATCACCATTTTCGTGCCTGTCTTTCAAATCACAACGTAGACACAGGTGGTTTGACATGTCAATTTGCCAAATAATTCATGCATTTTATCATGATAGGTCCATAGCCCAATAGGGATACTCACTGTCCATGTCCAACAAGTTTTTTTCATCTGTTGCACCTAAAGCTTGGTGATGTGTCATTCTTTGGTACTATCATTATACCTAAACATTTAAGCTTTGATCATTGGAGTCTTGGCCGTGTTGTATGCAACAGAGACACTGATCCAAAGGGACTCTTTCATTTTCTGTCCAATGAATTTTATTCTGTCATGCCCTATGTGATCACCACCATAACATATTTCTTGATAAATTTAATGTTTTACTATGTTTCATGTAAAGTTTTATAATAGTCTCGTCAAATAATTCAGGCCTACATGTTACTAAGGTCAGCGTATAATTTCACTATGTTTGAAAAATAAGAGAATGAATGGTTAGTATTTTTTTTCCCATTGGGAATGTTATCTTTGTCTGCAGCCCTTATCTTGATGAGGACCTTGCTGTAGTTTAGGTGGACAACAGGCATGACATGCTGATTCTAAACCCTACAAAGCATTGGACTCTTGCTAATTTGCCAAATGTCTACCTTGCTGTTCAAGCTTGGCCACAAAAGTGAAAACTTTTTCAGATTCTGATGAATGTATTACCAAACAGTGCCAATGCTGCAAAGAAAAGCAAAAAACGTTTGCTTCTTCGTCCTTATCAATTTTATGAAAGTGTTTTTTCTTCATCCAAGACTTGAACAGTAGAATTTTCATTTTACCTAAGGATGGTATTTTCTTCGTTAGAAGTCTTAATATATAAATTTAGCAAACTATTAAATTTAATTACAATCAAATTTCATTAAATATAGGTTTAAATAAATTCATCAAAATATAATTTTTTTATATGTAAGATTGAATCAATTATCCATGTTACAATGTAATTAAACATTTCTTTTGCCAAGAGTACATGCTTCTCAACTTAATCATAAGTAGTGGTAATAAAAAAAAATCCAACCAACGAAAAAAATAGCAAAAATTGATTAAAACTACAACTTTTTGGATTTTTTAGATATATTTTTCCCCAGCTAATATATTTGGTTCAGATAGAAATTTAACAGTCAAATTGAACCAAATTAAATCACTTATTATATTGTATTATAATGATATATGTTTAGGTTTAATTTAGCAACTAATAAATTTTGACAAGTATATCGTTTATTTATTTATTTTAATTTGATTATATTATACAAACAATATATTTATAATTATTAAAGCATAATAAGAAATTTAGAGCGTAGTTTCTAACTTAAAATTATAAAATTCATTTATGAATATTGAAGAAAATTAAAATTATAAATATGATAATAATTATATCAGAGAAATTATAACGTTATTTTTATTTGACAATTTCCCCGATTTTTACAAAATAATAATTTTATAATAACAAAATTATGACAAAATTTGATGTAAAATAAATTGTAAAACACTAATTTAATCTGGTTCGAATTTTATATTAAATTAAAATCAAATGAAACTAGATCATATTTTTTTATGTTAAATAAATAGAATCAATTTCGGCTTGAACATCCTAACCATATGTATCTAATTAATTAATTAATTATAATCCCATCCGAACTAGATAACATAACTATGAGCATTAGAATTATTAATAACATTAAAAATGTCTCTTTAGTTATTTAACGCAGTTATATATTTTCAGAATACAAATTCAAGATTTGCCAAACTGAAACAACCTCATGTTACAATCTACATGTTTTTTTAAGGTAAAATCTAATTAAGTTTAGGTAAATATTACACCATCCTTAGGAAATTAGAGCACAGAGAATTTTAGAGCATGTTAACTTGAACATTCATTTAGTGCAACTGGTGAAAACTGATAAAACTTGAAGAACCCTAGCCATGCAGATATCCATCTTGCAACATCAAAATTCTGTGGCAAAATCTACAAATTGGAAAATTATAAAAATTTATATATTTTAAGTCGGTAGACAGAGGTAACTGCTCATGAAATCCAAAACTAAGCACACAAAAGTTCTGGGGAATCATTTTACTGTAGAGATATGAGAATCTATAGTGAGCATTAACAGCCACCACTTGAAATTTGATTGGCTGTTAGGCCTCCACGTGTCTCTCAGCCTTCACCTGATGTCTTGTCCTCATTCTCAATGACACCTTGAAAACTTAGTATGAAGCAAGTCAAGGATGAACTTGTGAGATTGTTATTTGTCAAAACTTTTTCATGTCTTTTAGTTACTTGGAAAATGGGTAACATCACCCTCACACAAATACATAGAATGAAGCTACACTTTTTAAATTTTCTTTTTGCCTAGCCAAGATTCAGCTTGATTTTGGATTGAAAAAGCGACAAGATCTTATGTTAAACTTGAATAAAGTTATTTTTGAATCATATGATTCATTCTCTCTTATGAAAAGAAGAACATGGAAAATAAATTCAGGTTCTTATTTAGAAATTTTCTTTTGATGCATACACATGCATCCCATTCCCACCTCACCAAGTCATGAGAAAAGCAAGTTAAATCCAACTATTATTATGCTTATATGTTTACTTGCATGCTTGCATTTAAAGTACTATATTTATATAGGTAGATGGAACAAATGCACTGTTACTTCAATTAATGCAGCTGAGAAAATTTTGTTACAAACTTGCCCTCTAATTCAAACCATCTCTAAGAACATACTTGAAGTAATATAGTACTGGATTCTTCTTAAAAATACATATATATATATATATATTCTGTAGTTAATTGTACTATAATTAAGTCGGTTTAGGATAGCTAATTAATTACGTAATTGCTCTTTGGTTTTCTAATGATTAGACACTTGAGATATTGTAAATGGTTCAAAATCTTCATGATGTTACCTCAGTGTGTGTATAATCAATTTTCTCTGAAAAACCTCCTTAAATTTGTTTTGGTTATTGTGGAAGAGCATTTGTGGGTTAGCTACTAAGATTTTGAGGAAAAAAATGGAGAGTTAAAAGAGGTGAAGTAGACCTACCAAGCAATATAAGTCATCATTACCCTCGATTTTTCCATTACTATGCAAATCTTGAATCTGGTAATATACAAGTCAAAAACACTGTTAACTATGAGGTATTAGGGAAAATATTTTATTTGCTTTTAATAATCTCAAGTAATCTTATTGGTTGCCTCAATAATCCATGTGATGGAAATCTTGTTGTTCTAGAGTTGTTTATCAAACATAGACCCTAAGAAAACGTTCAGCTTAATTTACTAATAATAATATAAACCGACCAATCAGCTACTTAATCTGCTTCATTACACTCAAATCATTTTTTGATCACTTAACAACTAATTAACTAATCAGAGTTGGAATCTAATTCACAGTTTTGTGCTATAGTTCTCTTGGCTTTCTTAAGAGTTAAGACAAATTGAAGGGCCATCATTCTTGCCCAATTTCGTATGTAAGCTTACCTAAACATTGATTATGGCCAGAATTTTTTTTAATCAGTAAAATGAAGGTCACAAACTATCAACTTTAACATTTTATTCGATTAAAGAATTTGATTTTGCTAACCAAGACTATAGTTAGAGATAAAAAAATATATATATATGTATTATAAAGGGGATGTTCAAAGTTAAAATTGAAATTTTTAATAATTTTTTTGAAAGTTTTTGGCGAAATATCGGAAAAATCTTGATTCTTAAGTTAAGGTCTATGAGATGTAATTAGAAAGAGTTGTTTATTTTAGATTTATAAAATTTTATTTATAGTACTTTTATCGAATTGAAATAATGTTTCAAGAGTGACGAGACAAGAAAAAAATAAAACACTAAGAGCTTAATATCTTAATTTACGATGTTTAATATTCAAATATATTATGTTCATTACATGACAATGTTTGCAATTACACAAAATGAGATTCTTTTTTTAACATTAGATATGTTTAAAGAAGAAACTTAACTGAGGTTTGAGCATTTAAATGTGAAAACAAACCAACCCTTATTTATCTTAACTTAGTAGTATTATGAATAACTATCAATATTTTTTTTATAATTTGTAATAACACATTTTCATTGATAGATTCCTCGAGTACAAACTTAGGGGGAGATGGTTAACAAAACTTAGTGATATAATCCCAATCTTATATTTCTCATATTTGTATTGATTAGGTATCAATTGTGAAGGGTGTAAGCAAAGATGAAGTAATGAATTAAATCATATATATATATAAAGTCGTAGCTAAGTAGGGCCAGAAGTAAATACCAAATTGGGAAGTACCCTTAAGCAAAGGGCAACATAAATACCAGAAATGAAAGAAGATTGATAAGAAGCAAAGAAAGAAAGAGATCAAAATATTTAAATTCATGCACGTCAAACTCAAGATAAAGTCATTGACCAATGATATTACTTATTTCATTGACCAAAGATTTAAATGCTATGTACCTATTTACATTTAACAATATCCTCTTTAATTCTTGTATCAAGTTTTAAGAAAAGACAATTTAAAAATAATAAAACCAAATACTACTAATTTTTTTCAATTAATATAATTTAGTTTTTTTAACCTATATTTGAGAGTGGAAGAGAAGTACAAAGTAACCCTTTCTATATATGTCTGATTCTGTATTAAATATAAACAAAGTATAGTTTTAAATGATGACCTTCATTTAATTAGAATCTTGTTTTATAGACTATTTTTCCTTTATATTAAGTTTTAAGAAAGGTTATCTTAAAAAATATTTAAAATTAGTATAACTAAATGTTACTAGCCAACTTTCTTAATTAGTGTAGATGACTGTTTTATGAATATTAATCAATATTCTTGAATTATAAGGTACTATTTTAAAAGTAAGAAACATTGATAATGTAAATTAGTTTGAGTTTTACCTCTTTCTACTTATATATATATGTTCTCAAGGAATATATAAGTTCTCACATAACAATACTGGTAATAATTATTTTTTGAAAACATAACAGAAGTTTTGTGCATCTACAAATTCATAGGAGACAGTGTGCGTAGGAACAGAAGAAAGAGTATTGATATAATAAAAAGCTTTATTTTTCCCTCTTTTCAAAAATATCCTACACTATTGTATATGAAGTCGACTTCTTCCACTTTCTGTGCTACATGCAAAATTTCTTCTATTTTTAAGCTTTTTATTAGTTAGATCAATTTTTTTTAAAAGGTTCCTAACAAAGATAACGATGATGATGATGGAAAACTAGGGTTGATCAAAATGAGTTATATTACTTCTAATGAAATCCTTTTATTATTATTATTATTATTATTATTATTATTATTATTATTATTATTATTATTATTATTATTATTAAAAAATATAATTATTTTTAATATTTATTATTTAAAATTAATATATTAATTAT
>Ga0123340_1002789_pt1 | contig 16016 bp, 10 predicted proteins | sample SirMexnodulemix_FD_89961 | JGI IMG/M metagenome (GOLD analysis project Ga0123340, IMG submission 89961) | Root nodule microbial communities of legume samples collected from Mexico - Siratro Mexico nodule mix | ecosystem: Host-associated > Plants > Roots > Nodule | place: Mexico: Nepantla... | reverse complement strand
ATCTTATATATTTCAACGCTTAAAATAAGTAAATAAAATAATAAGATAAAATAAAAATGATTATGCAATAAATTAAACAATAAAAATTCAATTAAAAATATAAAAAATTGTGATACACAAATAAATAAAAATATCAAAATTTGTAAAAATTTAATTAAACTTATTTTCTACTTTAGTTTTTTACAATTTAACAAGTTTTATATTATTACATATAAGTTTCTAGATTATAAATGAGACAATTAAAAATAAAAACTATATCTAGTTTGTTGTAATAGTTTTAAACTGGTAACAGAAATTATGGGACAATGGGAGTTGCGAGTAGTTCACAATTTGAAAAATGATAAAAAAATGGAAAGGATATACGCATTGGGAATCACGAAATCATTAGATTATTGGATATTCACCATATTTATCTTTTCCATTGTTCTTACATTTTTCCATAAAAAAATGTTGTTCTTACATATCATAGTTTTATACACATGGTTTTAAGTTTTATACTATTATAAACTAGATTGTTTCATTCTTCACCGACCGTAAACAATAATTATTCAAGTATAGGTGGTATTTAATTAACATTTTTATAACTATCAATTTACATATCTGGTTAAATTTATACTTAAAATAAAATAAACATCCTGAATAATAAATATAACAAAAGACATTTAATAAGATTGGACGAGAAAGTCAAAATAGATGAATGAATTTTTTTTACAAGGTTTTGATTTTAGAATCTAGGGACCAAATCTGCAATCTAACAATGCGTTTTTAATACTTCTGTTAAAACTATTTGGTTGTTAATATTTTAAAATTTCGTTTGATTTTTTACTCAAATAAAGTTTGTATGTCAAATAAATTCATATTCATCAATTTTTCCAAAGAGAATAATTCAAAATGAAGAAAACACTGTAACTTCTAAAACTAAAAGTGAATGTTTTGCAGAAAATAAAGTAAAATACGAAGAATGGAAACTATCCCTTTTTCATTGAGAAAAAAAAGTTATGTAAAAAATATTTAAAATTAGTTTTATTTTATTAAAAATAAGACTTTTAATTTTTTATACCAATCATTAGAGTGGGAGTGGTGCATAAATAGAGAGAAGTGACGGAGAAGAGAAAATAAAATGATTAAAAAATTAAAGGGAGGCAGTGTCTGCCCAATAAGGTAAGAAGAGAGAACATGGCAAAGTCTCTGGTGGGGCCCACACTCATTATTTCTCGCCAATACAATAACACCACCAATTCACTAATCACACCCCTCCACTCCTCCTTCTCCGCCTGCCACGTCACCTCTTCCGCCGCACCCATGTCCACTGCTGCCGCCGCCGCCACCCATCCCTCCTTCGAAATCCTCGGCGGCGCACACCACCGTTTCCTCCCAGCCCTCCCTCGCTTGTCTCGCCCCTACCGCCCTTACCCCCTCCTCGCCGCCAACCGTCACCTCGAGACGATATTCGCCGCCTTTTTCCGCTCCGTCCCTGACGTCAGGCTCCGCCGGGAGTGCCTCCGGACCCAGGACGGGGGCGCTGTCGCCCTCGACTGGGTCGCCGGCGACGATCGCCGTTTGCCCCCTGACTCTCCCGTCCTAATCTTGCTGGTCCGTTAAAACAAAAAAAAAAAACGAAAAAGAACACTTTTTTTGCTGATTTGAAGTAATGGGGTGCTGAAAATTGTGACGGGGTTTGTGCAGCCAGGTTTAACCGGAGGTAGTGAAGATGCGTATGTGAGACATATGTTGATTAGAGCTCGAAACAATGGATGGCGTGTTGTGGTTTTCAACAGCCGCGGTTGTGGAGATAGCCCTGTTACTACTCCTCAGGTCAAAGTCAATATTGTTGTTGCTGATAAACCTAAATCTAGATTTGGGTTTGTTTTGAATTTGACATTGGATGAACATAACTACTATATGTGACAATGATCGTGCTATTATGTGAACACTTTATGTGCAGTTCTATTCAGCTTCGTTTTTAGGAGATATACGTGAGGTTGTTTCCCATGTCAGTGCTAGATACCCCAATGCTAATCTATATGCGGTTGGATGGTCTCTTGGGGCCAACATTCTCGTTCGTTACTTGGGTCAGGTAGCATTATTGCTCATTCCTGCTTCAATTTGCTTCATGTTTTGATGTAGAATATTGATTTTGTTGTTTTGGTGTAGAATAGTAAAGGTGTTTGCTTGAACGAGGAGATTACCTCAAACCTGCTTAGTATGAAAAAAAATGGGAAATTGAGATTGAAATTACACTTTACTCCCACAATGTAAACAATTAGAAGTGAATTTAGGTGGATTATCTTTGCCTTTTATCCATTGAATACTGCTTCTGCCATGTTATTTATATTTTCATTTGCTAATTGCAGGAGTCTCACAATTGTCCTCTTTCTGGAGCTGTGTCATTGTGTAATCCTTTCAATTTAGTTGTGGCGGATGAGGACTTCCGAAAGGGATTTAACAATATCTATGACAAGGCCCTTTCGAAGGCTCTTTGCAAGATTTTCAAGAAGTGATGCAAATTTATATGTTATTGTGGTTATTGTAGCTACTTATTAATGGATACATACTAATGTCTTGTATTTTTGTTCTTTGAGTACAGACATGCTTTGCTCTTTGAAGATATGGGTGGTGAATATAATATTCCAATGGCAGCGAATGCCAAGTCTGTTAGGGAATTTGATGATGGACTGACTCGTGGTATGTGCCCCTACTTAATGGAAGCTTGATAGATAGATAGATAGATCACACTTGTGAATTATGTTTGCTCAGATATTCATCTATGAGGCTTCGCAGTTTCTTTTGGATTCAAGTCTGTGGATGAATACTACTCCAATTCAAGCAGTTCAGATTCCATAAAACATGTTAAAACCCCTTTGCTTTGCATTCAGGTAAAATTTGTTGTTGACTCAAAATAATTTTATCTATGTTTCTTCTGGTATTTGGTTGTGTGAAATTGAAATGAAAACCCACTTCCTGCATTGTAGAATTGTGAAATGAATCTTGTTAAAACTATTTGGGAATTGTGAAATGAATCTTCAATCTAGACTTACTTTTATTTTGATAAATCATGATGTTGAGCTTGTAACCGAAGTGGCACTAGCCCAGATCTCTTGAACTGAGAGTGCCTAGGGTTTTTGCACATTCTGTTATGAATAAATAATTATTGAACTCAAAAGAATCTCTTACTTTTTTCAGGCAGCCAATGATCCGATTGCTCCTAATAGGGGAATTCCTCGTGAAGATATCAAGGTATGTAATTTTCTATTTAGAGGTGAGATTATGAAATTTAGTGTTACCATTCCATTCTTGACTATAATGTGTTTGATAATATCAAAAGTACACATTAACCAAGGATTAGAGTTTGATTTCCGCTTTAGGACATAGTCTAAACTTGAAATAACCCTTTAATCCGAAATGATCCAACCTGCTGGGAGGAGAATTAATTGGGTAATACCAAAATCAGTGTGTTTGATAGTGATGGCTTCGTTATGTGTACATGTTTTACCATCACATTGTTGGGCGTTTTGCTTTCACGGATACTAGAGCATCATGTCAAATCATCTACATTACCTCTATAGGTTTGCACTAATCTTTCTCTCTCTGAAGGCTCATTGAACAAACTCTTATTATATTTATTCTTTTTCTGTCAAATCATCTACATTTCATCTTGTCTTTATTTGATTATTTTGACTCTTATTTTAACTATAATACTGTTTATCATGTCAGGAAAATCCAAACTGCTTGTTAATAGTGACACCCAAAGGTGGTCATCTGGGGTGGGTTGCTGGTGATGAAGCTCCACTGGGAGCCCCTTGGACTGATCCTTTGGTAATGGATTTTATTCAACATTTAGAGAGAGATGCGGTTGATGCTCCAGAAACTAATAGTAAACCAGGAAGTAAAGAGGCCTTGTACCATGTTGAAGTGTAATGTTGGTCGATGTTTTTCATGCATCAAATGCATCCTTGAAGCTCACCAAAAAAGGGTATCTATATATCCTGCAATATTCTTTAGCCCATTCGTAATCCCTAATGTGTGGAACCAACTCCACTCTGCTTGATCCGGATGTATCAATAATGTTCAAACTGATATTTGATTTACCATTCAAACTTGTAGAAAGTAAATAGAGAACAACTAAGACTGGACAAGTACTGCGTTCAACATTCATATTATTCATAATTTACAAACTTTTCACAAACTTTCAATTTTTTTATTTAAGAATAAGTTTAACATTGTTCCTAATTCATGTTCCATTCTATAATATTAACACAGAAAATCACGTCAATGCATGAAATGCAAGATGTCACCAATAAATGACAACAACTATTGCCTAGGTAATATATGAACATTCAAAGGATTCTTCATCACCGTTGTGAATTGCAGCTCCTCTGAAAGATCAACATGGTCTCCATCCACAGCCTTCCACTCAAAATTCCAAAGAAAATTGGCCACAAAGTACTCCAAATGCAGTATTGCCAAAGCATAGCCAGGACACATTCTCCTCCCTGCCCCAAACGGCATCATCTTTATCTCTTTACTTCCCATTATGTCAAAAGTTGTGCCTCCATTTTTGTCCAAAATGTTCATGAACCTCTCTGGTTTAAAGGCCATGGGGTCATCCCAAGCTGTAGGGTCCCTCCCTATCTCGGCCACCAAGAAATTCACTGAGGCATAGGTAGGCACCAAATAACCATTCAAAACAACATCCTTAGTTACCCTGTGAGGAGCCACAAAGTGTAATGGAGGGTGACGCCTCAACCCCTCCAAAATCACAGCCTTGAGATAAGGCAATTTATGCAAATCCTCCTCCTTCACTTCCCTATCCTCTCTACCAACCATCACCCCTCTAATTTCCCCCACTACCCTTTCTTGGATTTCGGGGCATTTCACCAAATTTGCCATGATCCACTCCAATGCAGTTGAAGTTGTATCTGATCCAGCATTCAGAAACTCCGAACATAAGGTGCAAATTTTACCATCATCAAGATTTATCCCCTCCTCCAACATTTGCAAATCCAACAAACTGTCCACATATGACAATACAAAATCACTGGACTTTCTTGAGCCATTGCTTACTCTCTTTTCCTTAGCCTTCCTTCGAGCATTGATGTGAGGAATCAACACGGCATCTTGGTCTCTCCGCTTCTGCAAGAACTCCTTCCACCTCTTCCAGAACAAAATCCTAGTAACTGCTGGCCAAAAATTCAAGACACTGTACCTAGCATAGCTCACAAGTATGTCACGTTGACTGTACTCAATCTCCCTTATTTGCTTCTCATCGAGCTTGTCACCAAAGCACATCAAAACCATCAAAGAAAACATGCCATGTCGAAAGTGGTCAATGACCCTTATGGGGCTGTTGGCACCAGAATCAGATATCAGGCCTTTTAGGAGCATAGCAAGGACCCATTTGCGTGCGTGTGAATAGGACTTAACCTGCAAGGGGTGAAGGATTCTTGAAGTGAGGTTGCGCCTAAGTAGGCGCCATCTGGGGCCATAGAAGCTGAAAAGAATGTCCTTTTGGTTGCTACTTATAATCTTGGTGGTGGGGTTAGCCTTGGGGCGATCAGCGAAGATGGTGCCATGTTGGATCAAAGCTTGGTGTGCAAGGAAACGACTTGCGATGAAAATATGAGTGTGAGAATAACCCAGATGAACACTGAAGATTGGACCATATTTTGCAAGCAGTTTCTGAAGAATGGTTTTTGGGTCAGTGAGGTATCCTCGTAGCAATGTAAAGTTGCATTTGGGAGGTCCTGGGGGAAGGGGATGAAAGAGAAGGTTGCATGTGGTTTTGAGAACAAGCCAAAGGCAAAAACACAGAACACTGAGAATGAACCACGTTTCCATGTACGAGAATGAGTTCATGGTAAACCATAAACAAACAAAACAATCAGAGATGAAGTTAAATGATGAAATTTGAGTGTTACTTTTTTTTTTTTTTTTTCTTAAACGTTGTTTATAATTTATCAGCGAAAACTGACAAGGCGTTACATTTTAGGTTTGTATTGAATGCTACTGTTTATTTAAGGTTATTTAGAAGCAATCAAGAAAGGTTTTGGTTTCCCTGAAGTTATTAGTGCTGTAATTTTCTTGAGAAAAGTTTACATACGTATTTATCCCTTTACATATAATTCCATTTTATTTTTTAGTTCCTACAGTTTTAAACTTTTAATATTTTCTAAATATTCTCTTTCAGTTCTTATAATTAATAATAGTTAACGTAAAAAGTAATAAGTTAAATTAAGATAATTAATTTTTTTACGTAATTTTATTATGTAATACATTTATTATTTCATATGAATAACATAATCATTTTACGTTTTTTATTCACTAATTTACTTTTAACATTGTATTTAAAAAATAATTCAAATTTACTTAAACTCTTATAATTTTTTTATTTATATTAGTTTTGAATGATATAAAGTCATTTATTTTGGCAAGGATTTTATCCCTGAACACAAAAATAATAAACTATGCTTTATATTTTTAGAATTACCAATTATAACATATTAAAATTATCTATAATATATAAAATGATTTTTTTATTATTTTCATACACAATTGAAAACTAACATAAAATAATTTTATTCATAATATATTTTTACGTTGATCATTCCTTATGTATAAAATGATAAATATATAATTATAAAAATATGTTTTTAGGACATTGGATGAAAGAACTACTATATGTGACACTGATTGTGGTAATGTGTAGTCCCTGAGTTAGGAACTATTATGAATGTTTCTAAGGTAATACTTCAAATTGATGGTTTATTTGGTTTGAAAGATTACAAAGGTGTTTGTCTGAGTAAGGAGATTACATCAAACCTGCTTTGTACCTAAAAAAAAAAGGAGGGATGGAGATTGAAATTACCCCTTACCCAAAAACTAAGAAGAAAACTTAAAAGTAGGTTATTCACTAGAATTTGAGTGTTAGTTCTTTTCATATTACTGAATGCTATTGTTTTATTCACTCACAATCTTTTGCGCACATAAAAAGCCTAAAAAAAAGTTGAGCACGAAACATTATATTATAATGACTTTATTCTCAACTACACAATGACTTTTGATTTTGGTTTAATTAATTGTTTAAAATGATCACCAAGTTTGGAAAAAAAATGAATAAGAAATATTTGTTTTTAGATTTTCAGACTTCATAAATTATAACTCTATTATAATTAACATAATTGGTAATGCGATATTCAATAAACGATGTCTTTTTACTTTATAGATTTATTTGATTAATAAATTAGGACCTTAAGAAAATTTTAAATAGTTCCAATGATTATAGGAAATCTCAATGTTCTATTTTCCTTCGAGTAATTTAGTTCAAATTGATTTGTATGAAAGCAAGATTGAATTAAAACTTTCAAGTTAATATTGCAAACAAATCTTTCAAGATCAAAACAAATTTCCCACTGTTAACACCTAATGACTGATCGATTAAAATATCTTACGATTTAACATGTGCACCAAATTTGTAAGCTAGTTTCAAAACCCTTGATACTTCAAACTTGGTTAGCAAAAGTGAAGAATAATTTACGATTTAAGTTTTCTTAATTAATGAACATGTCATGCCAATTATTGCATATAGCCGAACAATATTTCCATCAAATGAATGATCCATTCCAAACAGCAAATTTGTGTCCAGTTAAAATAAAAGAGAATTTTGCACCAAGATAGAAACAAGTACCAATCAGACTACCAAATGAAATAAAGAACGAAATTATAGCTCATTTTGCAGGTTTGGCAATGTGTATCACATTAAAATCTATGAATGGTTAAGAGTTTAAGTATAAAACTGGTCAATGAAGAAAAGGGGAAACTCACCCCATAATTAGATTAGATGGACTTACAACATCAATTTCCGTTAAAATTGACAAAATAGAAAAAAATAATTTTTATAGAAAATAAATAAGTAAAAAAGAACTGTTTTTCCCCAGCATAAGAACATAACTCCATTCTATAGTTCTCAGAATCTGAAGTCAGGATCCACATCCATTGCCCAACAGAATTTCGCCAGCAGAGATTTGTTGAAAATCTGTAACATTTCAAGCAAGTAGCTCAAGATTAGAACAAAATGAGCGAGGAAGGCATGCATATAACCCAATCAAGCACAAGATCCTGTCAGTTTTGACCACAAATGAAACATCATTGAGGCAAAGATTTAAACTAGTCTCGTTCTGATATAAGAAAAACATTTTGTAAAACCCTTTTAAATATTATATGCATCAGGTAAAACCCTTTTAAATATTTTATGCATCAAGTAAAACCCTTTTAAATATCTTATGCATCAAGTAAAACCCTTTTAAATATTTTAGGGGTGCCCAAAAAATAAATTTTGTAATTATTTAAATAAACTTAAAAACTTTGGGAGTGAACATGGTCCTACCAGATCACTCCTGCTTCTAGAAATTGATAACGCAACAATATTAATAACATAATCTAAACAAGGAATCAGCCAGCACCTTTTCAATAGGAACTTCATGCCGCTTGCACCAGGCAACTGTAATCCTAGGGTCAAGGTAGTTTATCTTGGATGTACCTAAGGCCACAGTTTTTAAATCTTCTTTTGTCTTCATATCACGTTGCATCTTCTCAATTTTTGCATTGGTTTGAGATATCTTTTTCTCTAGCCTGTAGATTACAAAAACAACAATCATACATCATGTTTAAATAACCAATGATTAAAGATGTTACGAAAAGCTAAATTACACTTCAGGACTCAAGTTCTTTTTTGTCTTTCCGTCTGAACTCTTAGAAGGGGGCTTTCCTTTCCTTGCCCTGTCTAAATCCGTTTTCAGCTCCTTCAGAACAGCCTACAAGTAAAGATAAACCACATATAACTGTGTTAATGGGCCACCCAAACCAACAGTCTCATATTAACAATTTTCAGATATTATTATTATTATACATACCTGAAGTTCATCAATCTTTTCAGTTAACTTTGACATTTGTGCATCATGAGATTTTGAAACACTACGTTGATGATTGCAAATTATAGCAACCTGTTATGAAAGACAAAAGTCATTACAACTTAAATGTGAAAAAATCAAAATACTAAAATGCAATATCATAGATATAACTAAGCAACATGCTTTAGCCAATTCACCTGTTTATTTGCATGCTGATAAACAACAATTTTCTCCCCAACATCTCCGTCTTTAGTTTCTTTATTTAACTGTCCTCACATAATTCCACAAAAATCAAGTAAGCCTACTATATATATCCAATATAAGAAATCATAGAATATACATAATCCAATAAACATATGTTTGCCCTTACAGCATATTGATAGCATGTGATTTTTTTAAGACATATAAAGGATGCATAACAATTTCACGAGAAGCAACAATTTTACAATGGAGTGCAATTTGGTATTTGTGCAGAGTCATTATATTGCATACAAAATCTATAGAAAAGTTTTTATATGACCCTGAACACAGACAAATCTGAAGGCGTAGAAACGAGAGGCTTTGGTGTATTGGTCTCTAATACGATATGCTTGTCTTAGCTATTTTCTTAGGGGGTGGGAGGTCCCACATTAAAAGATTACATCATTAAACATACAATCAAATAACAATGTATATGAGGCTGAGATCATATAGGAACAGTGGAAAATAGAACAAGGGAATTAGCTTTTTTCATTTTTCTTTATTTTATTTACAAGGAATGTGAATATCAGGAATTTTCAAATCAACTTGTACCATATTATCCAATGTGATTGATGCATTGAATGTACGGAAGACTTTTGCTGTTAGACCAGGCATGAGTTCCTTTAGATGAGCATTTAATTTACTTGTATCCAGCTTATCAAAAAGATCATCACCAGGACGTTTATCTGAATATTACAGAGGAACAAATAATTAAGTGCTTCAGTCTCATGCTTAAAACACAAAAAAATTAATAGCTAATTTCCCACCTTTTTGTAACTTCAAGATTGCATTATATACAGGAAGCTCAACCTCAACCGTATTTTCATACTTGATAGAATCTTTACCAAGGAAGTTAAACTGCACAACGGGTAACAAAGTTACTAATAAATATAATTATCAAGGGATGCTACCATTAAAACAATCTGAGAAGGGCTACTACACTTAGAAAAACCCCTGAAGGACTTAAAACTCATCAACCATAACATAAAGTGAAAATAATTAGAAACCGAAATACCTTGAGTTTGTTGGGAGGTTCTCTTGTCACATTCTCTACTTTTAATGTGCAGCAACCAACAGTATCAGCTTCATCGTCATCCTGAAGAAATGCGATTACGAAATACCAAAATTTAACAACTAAAATCAAAATAATCATCTACTATGAACAGTCAAACACACTGTGGAAGCTGCATGTGTAGAACAAGTTATTTCAACAAATTCAAATAATGTATACATTTATTCAGCTCTAGGTTTTGCACTATAAAAAAGTATATGATATTAATACCTTCTCATTGCCAGCCCTCAGAGCTAGTTTATCAATAAGATAAGTAGCAACAGCAATTTGCAGCTTAGTAATATCTTTATTGGTAAAATCTTTTGTGTATGCAGACCTAATGTTCTCTATATAGTCCTGCACCAAGAAGTCAAGAACTATAATAATTAGACAGGTCCTTCAAAATGTCATCCCAAAATATCAAACGAAAAACACGAAATTCACAAAGATGGCGAACACATTATGAAAGCACCTTTAACATCCTAGCTTTCTCATACTTTTCCTTGTCACTTTGCCCCTTCAAGGAACTACTAGCAGCCAGAAACACATATTTGAATAACTTTGGATTTATAGGGTCACTCCAATAGGCTAACCAGGTAACTGTATTATCATGTCTTATCTCCTTCCACCTGCCAAGGTTTGACAACAAATAATTAGAAAAACTGGCTTTCAACTTGGTGGCATATTCAATATTCTTTTAAATTTCTTCTCTACGTCAAATAATTGGAGTAATACCTTTCACCAGCAATAGGACATTCAGGAATTGGGGCATCCTTTCCAATATTAATTGTGATGTCACCTGGATGAATGCGTCTTTTCAATTTTCCCATCTAGTAACATAAATTACAGTCAATAAGTACACATTATAAACTGTAGAAGCCAGTCAAAATCCTGAAGTTGAAGTCACTATATATAAAACCACTGTATCTGAAAAAAAGAGTGTATCTTGTTCCAGTAACAACTATCATAACAACCTTGGGGTGCTCTCCACGGCCTCGGAACAATCCTGGTGGTTCAACTCTAAAATTTCCAACCTAAAAACAAAGATTTGATAAAAATTAGTCTTAAGTTAAAATGATTCCTAAGTATAGAATGCCACACAATTAAAGAGGATAAAAAAAGTGGAGCTTCAAGTACAAACAACCATTTCCCAAATGTTGCAAATACAGAAACACAATTATATGGCAAGAAAGATATAGAGCATCCGAACAGTGCCAATTATTCAGCAAAAGTTGTACTACTAATGGAAGAAGTGGAAATTCAATATACATGAAAAGCTAGTATAATTTTAAATTAAGCCCTTTAACTTTAGACCTTGCACAGATTAAACTTTTATGGTAACGAAGTGCAACTAATCCCTTGAAATTGAAATTTTATTTAAATACCAGAAAAAAATTATCACATGACTTAGTTACAACACCATTAAATTCTGTTAAACCTTCGGGAAACCATATATTGTGAGAAAACCAGATTTTCTACTTCTTCCATCTAATCATGGATTGTATAATCAATAATTTATTATCAGGTTAAATATTTTAACATAGGTCGGTCACATTGAATTCCCCTAACAGCAGGGTTTATGCACAAAATTTGAACACTAAGGTCTAATATACATATGGCCCAAAGTTAAAGGGTGTAAACTTGTCTATAATAAATTGGCAACATGATGCTGGCTGACATTGTTCTGGTCAGCATTATTAACTTCACAAAGCAATCTAGTATTAAACAAGGATAGAGATACAAAAGTAAGTCAATATCCAACCACAATAACAATAACTCAACAACTACGAGAGGAAGCAACATCAATAATTCTCCAACAAAAAACATAATGGCCCGATTACAGTTCATAAAGTCTGTAGGAAATTTTTAAGATAGAAATCTACACAAATTAGAGAGAGAGAAAAAGAGAATTAAACCTTCTCTTTAACACCATCTACAATAGCCCACATGTATTTCTCCTCTTGTTTCATTTTCTCTTCCTTCAAAATTTTCTTCTCCTGCAAAAAGGACGAGACAAAAAGGGGTCAATAATCAAAACAAAAATAATAAACACAACAAGAATAAACCTCTCAGGCTAACTCAGATCAAACTTGGCACAATTCTAATTCATACAAACAGGGTATGGAAAACAGCATGTGCATAGAATATTTCTCCATTTCACTAAAACACTATTTCCTAGTGTCAGCCCCCAAAGAAGTTCTTACAGAAAACAAATTTCTGACTACGGTAAAGGTAAAAGTATAAATAAACACAACTATCTCTAAATGTTCCACTAAATGTCAATCAACCCTGCTGCTTTTGGAAATAACTAAAAAAAACTGCTTAAAAAACTGGCAGTGCTCTAATATGTAAATTTCTACTATTGTCAAGTGAAGTGTAATGTAACAAATAACAAACTTACTTCGGTGGTCATTTGCTTCTTCTTTTCCTTCTCACTTTGGTACCAGTCATATATTGGAGTGAAATCACAGTCTTTCAAGTTCTGGATTACATGATTTCTTCCAAGCAACTTTCGCCAGTCATTCCAGAAATTATCCTTGAACTTATCTTTCTGCATGTACTCAGTATCTCGCATGACTGCATACATTGTAGCAACCTGAAAAATAATTTTGAAGCTCTGAATTTGGTAAAAGGCTCAAAAGAGAATTCAGAAAGAAACTTACACATTAAAGTACTTAAATAATCCCAATTCATCAAAAAGAAAAGGAACAAGAGCAAACAGTCAACCAAAATCTGAAGAGCGTAGTCTTCAGAGAGAAAATCCTACCTCCTCTTGCTCAGGAGTCAAATCAACCGGTCTCCCCTTATAGAGCATCTTTACACCATGCCGCTGGTAAGGAGGGGGGAAAATGACACCATTGTGAACCAAAGTAGTCCATTTTTTCTGCCCGTCACCAGAGCTAGGAAGAAGTTTGCTAGATTTTGAATATTCTGAACCACTGCCTGATTTTTTAACTATCTTCTTGGCCTGTTTCTTGAAAGGTTTTGAACTAGACTTGTTAACTTTAGTAACCTTTGTCACCACCTTCTTTATGGAGGATGATTTTTCACCTGACATGGCTTGTTTCTTTATTCTTTGGGAAATGGGAAGATCGTCATCATCATCATCCTCTACCTTCAGCTCACGTTTCTCAAAGACTGGCTTAGTTTTGATAGATGCATCTGAGACTGCGACCTTAGGCTTCTTAACAGAAGGTTGCAAGGAATTACTATTATCTAGTGGTCTTTTAGCTGGCAATGGAGATGGCCTATCCTGTTTATTACCCATGCCAGAACCATTTTGCCGCTCTTTCTGAATTTTAGAAATAGGCTTCTTATCAGAGTCGTCATGGTTACTGCTAGTTGTTCCCAAATTGAAATTACGAGATAACTTTTTTGCCAAAGGGACATCATCATCATCATCAGAGTCTTCAGGAGATTTCTTGACAACAGACGTCACTTTGTTATCATGGTTAGAATTCTTCAACCTAAAACTCAACGGTTTATTATCCTCGTCATCTTCTGAATCTTCATAGAAATCTTTACCACTGCGTTCAGTAGATTTTGGTTCCACCTTGACATCAATGGACATTTTCTGCTGCCTATCTGCCAATGAAGGTGATTTTGAATTTGCTACAGGCAACTTCACAGAGGAGGTGTTGCCAACAGAATTTGGAGCTCTTGAGATACCTACAGAAGGCTTCATGGCTGATGGCTTAAGAGATGGGGCATTATTACCTTTCTGCATGGTAGAAGTTTGTCCATTTGAAGAAGGTGCATTATTAGGAATCTGTCTATATGACTGTCCCTCATGAATTTGAGAACTTGACTTCCTTGCTTCTGAAAGTGATTGATTTTTCTTACTTGAGAACCTTTTGTAAATTATTGGTGCATCATCATCATCGTCATAATCGTGAGGTAATTTTGGTTTATCGGAAGTCTCAACAGCCATTATTCAACTATGGAAAGAGTTGGTATGCGCATCAGATACAAATTCTGGATAAGAAACGTGAAGTTTCAATTAATCATGAAACATCAAGTTTTAAATTTCCAAAGCAAACACAAAGTGACATCACCAAGGAAACATCATTTGTAAAGAACTATACAGACAAGGCGTTTCAATTACAATAAAAGGGGCAACAACCTAATCCATACAAGAACTGATGAAAATATTATTAGAAATAGATCAAAAAAATTATTTAAATCCCACTGTCACCTGAAAGAATGAATTGAAAACCCATCCCAGCAATTCCCATTCAAACTACCAAAACTAACAAGATTAAAATATTCATTAAAAAAAATCACGGTGAGCTATGTCCTGAGGGTGTAGCATTGGCATAAGCTGCCCAATTGAACCAAGAATGCCCTATCAGTCATACTTGCTCACACACATAAAGAAAAATAAAAACCCCGCCAACAACATATAGAGCAAAACAATAAAAAGGTACAATGAATAGGCCACTAACAAGCTACTACCCTAAGCTATATCAGATTCCAATAACCAAACACACAAACCAGTTTAAAATCAAAATTTCAAAGCCAAGAAAAGATGAAAACACACATTAGACCGCCGGAAGAAAAAGAAAGCCAAGAACTCTTATTACCAAGCTCGTGAGAGCCTATTATTATTATTCTCTGCAACAGCTGAGAATAAGAGGGTTTTATCAAAAAATCAAGAATAGGCACGCACGCACGCACATGTAAAAATCTCAATCTGAAATTTCGACCAAGAGAGAAGCAACCGCAAAGGTTGAGGTTTAGGTCGTATTGTGATGTGAGGAGCAAGGGGATAAAGGGAACAACAAGAAGAACAAGCGCATGCAAGAGGTAAAAGGGGGAAAGGGGAAATGCTGGGAAAAGAAAGATCGAGAAGAAATTGCAGCGAAAGAGGAAGGAATCGATAGAAGCAGCAATTGCAGGAAGTGATAAGAGAAGTGAAGAATGAAATAGGAAAAGGGATTGATTACCGAAAAGGATGCGAATGAGGGTGGAGGAACAATAGTGGGAGGGTGGAGGAACAATAGTGGGAGGGTGGGTAGCTCACAGATAGAACCAAAGGGGAAGGAGGAGAGAGAACGAGTTAGGGTGGGTGAGTCGAACTCGACTCGGCGAATTTCGGATGAGATATAGAACGGAGCAATACGATAGAATACAATTTTACTTACAAAAAACACAGATGACAGGTTTGGGGTCTGTGTTTTTGTGTCCGGTTACTTTGTTTCAGCTAACGTTTTTCCTTCCTTTCACTCTTCCTTTATATCTCTCTCCTACCAATGGGCCCAGTTTCTTCTCCTTAGGCCCAACTTCATTCCAAATGGGCCCTGCTACTTCTCCTTAGGCCCAACTTCCGTCGTTTCGGCCCATCCGAAAAATTCGCTCGAACAAGGAGTGATTCTTCCTGCACCTCCGTGGTGACTTCCTGCACCTCCATAATTTAAAAATATTCCCATTTTAGCCTTGAAGAAAAGACGAAAATAGCCTTCATATCATTCATTTTTTTTCCACTTTGCGGGTTGCACAAACCGCAATACAATTAAAAAACAAACACATTGCGGGCTGTACAATCCGCAATTATATTTTCTGCACCTTTTACATTGCGGGTTGTACAACCCGCAATATAAAACTTTTTTTAAATACATTGCGGGTTCTACAACCCGCAACATAAAATTTTTTTAAATACATTGCAGGTTCTACAACCCGCAATACAACTTTTTTTTGAAAAAAATTTTGTATTGCGGGTTGTAGAACCCGCAATGTATTTAAAAGAAATTTTGTGTTGTGGGTGGTACAACCTGCTGCTGTGGTGTAGTGGTGGTTATTACCTTATTTTTTTTTACTTT
>Ga0123340_1002788_pt1 | contig 16017 bp, 10 predicted proteins | sample SirMexnodulemix_FD_89961 | JGI IMG/M metagenome (GOLD analysis project Ga0123340, IMG submission 89961) | Root nodule microbial communities of legume samples collected from Mexico - Siratro Mexico nodule mix | ecosystem: Host-associated > Plants > Roots > Nodule | place: Mexico: Nepantla... | reverse complement strand
TATTTATATATAACTATTAATAAAGAAAATTTCTCCTTATAATTTTATCACTTTATTATTCATAACATAAAAACTACTTATAATAAATAATAATTATTATCCAATACTATATAGTTATAATATTAAAAATTAAAAAAAAATATTTATTTTATATTTTATTTTAATAATTATGTTTTAATTATATTCTTTATATTATCATAAAAAAGTGAATACACGTAGTGCCTGTACTTTCATTAGTAGTGAAGAAAAGAGTTATATAATTCAAAAAAGAAAAAAAGAAATAAAAAATTTATTCATATTACAATCATAATTATGTTGATTAAGTATCTAATGTTTACCAAGTACTTAAATATATAAAAAGAATAATACTTAATCTAAAAGATAGACATAATATTTTTTAAACTTTCTAACCACTTGTATAGCCACCTTCAGAGAGTCCGAATAACATAGACTAATCGAAAACTAATTATTATTACAAGCCTTAAAAGTTTATATTTGCCATAACTACTTATCATATTCCAAACACTTATAAATATAAAAATCTAGTTCAATTATATATTCAGTCAGTAAGTGTTTTATCAACAAAATTCAGATAATATATAAAAAAAAAAACATGTTTAGCTCCATTTAAAACTCTATGGACTCAAAGTCAACTTCACAAGATCTCTGTTCTAGATCGGTAAAAAACATCTAACACTTAAAATATTTATATATAGAAGAAAACAATTGAACTAATTAATATTATTCAAAATTTCATTAAAATATCAAGAAAACCGATGGGAAATTGTTGCTAGAATTGATTTTTGCACTATAAAATGATGTTAGTGACAATAATCACTAGTTAAAAAAGTCAGAAAATCATTGATGGTAAAAATCTCCTTAGAAAATCATTGATGATAAAAAAAATGACACAATGACACACAAATTAGGTTATGAAACTATTCAATTTATGGGAAGAGAAAATATAATTGAATTACCTTATTAGTACTAATAAGAAAGAGCCATTCCATATATTTGTATTGTTTAAGAAAAATAAAATTATAGTAGCAGTAATATAAAAAAAAGTATTAGGAAATAATTTGTAGTATGTTATATTCTTGAGAGATGGGAGTCTTTGCTATTATGTCATGCTATTAAAGTGTCTGATACTTTTAATATTTAAATAACTTATTGTTATTTTTTTTTAATTTTTGAAATAATTAAAAATAAAATATAAATATAAAATGTGTATACTAAACTGAGAAATCTCTTTATATATTAATATAATTAGTTAATTTCCATTTTTTTAATTTTAAAATATAACTAATAATATAATAAGGATATGAAATCAACATACAACTTGCTTCTCGCCTCGCCAACAACATGCGTTATATTATGATTTATATAGTGGAAAATAATTTGTTAGGATGATTAATTAAAAAAAAAAGTGAAAAGTGATAAAGAAGATGAAAAAAAAAAATATCAGCCAAATAAAAATTAAAGAACACTTTTATTTATTTATTTATTTATTTTTTCTAGCAAGACCATAATAACAACTACTACTTCAGCCAGTGATTGCTTTTGCTTCTTCTCACTTTATTCTTTCTCTCTCTTTCTCTCTCTTTGCCCCTTCAAAGATGCACTTCAATCTTTTCTTTTGGCAAAGACCAGCATCCTTAATTCTTCAAAATTCTTTTACTACATAATTGCTCCCAAAAAAAACCTTTGCTTTTTTCTCTTCTTCTGCACCCATTTATTTTTTCTCCTGGAATTTCGATTTTTAAGGTTGTTCTACATCGTGTTTCATTGTCCCTCAACGCCTTTCAGCGGAAATTTCATCTGGGGTTTTCGTGGATCGGACCCAGATCCTGTTTCTGTCTGATCCAGCTATATTGTTAAGGTATACCTTTCTTCTCACTGTAGTTGAATGAACAAGTCAAAGTTCCTCTCTTGCTCCTTACGGTGTTATGTTACGTTATGATACACAAATTTATAAATTAGTTGGTTGGTATCAATGGACAGGGCAATTTGCAATTTTTATTTGTTTATTTTTCTTTTTAAAATTTGGTTATTTGTTTGTGTCTTGGTATAAGCTTGAGGGTTGGTATAACTGTGAGGGTTGTTCCATTTATTTATTTTGGTAGGAAAGGGAGAGGGCTATTTTGTTGGATTCCTGTTATTTTTTTAATATATTGGGGATTTGGGTTAATTTTGAGTTTGGAGTTTGTTTGTGTTCCAGATTTGTGATAATAAGAAGCACCATGGATGTTGATAAAGATTTTTTTGCTGAATCCTCTGGCTGCCATCAATTAGTGTTTTTTGTTGATAAATTTAGCAAAGATGATACTATCTTATGATGACTAAGAGAATTGATGCTGAAGAGAGGTTATTGTTTCATTGGATGTTGTCTCTGTCTGAGATTCAGTGAGCACTTGCTTGGCTAACTTGCTGATTGAGGTTGCTGCTTTGTATGTTTTGAAGAGTTTCAATAAGGAGTGTGTTCTAACAAAAATCTTGTGTTGAGCCAATTTTAAGTTATGATCAAGCAGATATTAAATAGGCTCCCTCGGAAGCCCTCCAAGTCGGGGGAAAGCCGGGAAGGAGGGGTGTTATCGACGCCCTCTTCGACTCCGTCGACAAGTGCGAGGAGCAACGATGTAGCCGGCCACCGGTATGGAAATTCAACTGGTTCCACTCTTTCAGGCGTTGTCGATTCTAATCTGGTTCCTGGAATAAATCATGGTGACAAGATTGCACAAGCTATGAACTCAAAACTGAATCTGAATGGGAGTTTTCCAGTTTCTGCCTATGAAGCCTTGCCAAGTTTTCGCGATGTTCCGAATTCAGAGAAGCAGAATTTGTTTATAAGAAAGCTGCAAATGTGTTGTATTTTATTTGACATGACTGACCCTACGAAGAACCTCAAAGAAAAGGAAATTAAGCGGCAAACATTAGTAGAACTTGTGGATTATGTGTCATCTGCTAATGGGAAGTTTACAGATGTTATGATGCAAGAAATTGTAAAAATGGTGTCCATAAATTTGTTCCGGACATTTGTTTCTCCTCCTCGTGAGAACAAAGCTCTTGAAGCATTTGATGTAGATGAAGAAGAACCTTCCATGGACCCTGCATGGCCTTTCTTGCAAATTGTGTATGAACTGCTTCTAAGGTTTGTCACATCACCTGAGACTGATGCAAAGTTGGCAAAAAGGTATATTGATCATTCATTTGTCCTGAGACTGTTGGACCTTTTTGATTCAGAGGATTCCAGGGAACGGGAATACTTGAAGACAGTTCTTCATCGTATTTATGGGAAATTTATGGTGCACCGACCATTCATCAGAAAAGCAATCAACAATATATTCTACCGCTTCATTTTTGAAACTGAGAAACACAATGGGATTGCAGAACTCTTGGAAATCTTGGGAAGTATAATCAATGGATTTGCTTTGCCACTGAAAGAAGAGCACAAGCTGTTCCTTGTGCGAGCACTTATTCCTCTTCATAAACCAAAATGCATACCAATGTACCACCAGCAATTATCTTACTGCATTACACAGTTTGTGGAAAAAGATTGCAAGCTTGCTGATACTGTTATACGGGGATTATTAAAATACTGGCCCATTACAAATAGTTCTAAGGAGGTTATGTTCATAGGGGAGCTAGAGGAAGTCTTAGAAGCAACTCAACCTGCAGAGTTTCAACGATGCATGGTACCCTTGTTCCGGCAAATAAGTCATTGCTTGAGCAGTTCACATTTCCAGGTTAGTTAGTTATAGTACTTTCCGTATGTTTCCACTTTCTCTTTTGTTTTCCGTGATGACTTTTCAACCCTCAAAATAGATGAAATGAAGCCTAAATTTGCTTGTTGGTTGTTGCCTGATTCGTGACGTATGGTGGGGGAAATTTGGTGAAGAAACCACTTTTCATATTCAAGTAATATCCTAGTTCATTTTTGGTTAAGATTATTACTGGAGAAGTTTGTTCTTTTCTGTTTTTGAAGCTCTCTGGAAAGTTGACAAAAATAATTAATTGTTTCTTTAAAATATAAGCCAAACATGGGTCTCAGAAGACATGAATAAGTTGGCAAAAATAAGTCAAACCCGCACTTAGTTTTGTTTTGTATGTTAGCCTGGAAACATGGGCCTCAAAAGACAAATTGTAATGCCATTTGAAAATAATTTAATGTTGGATTACTACCACTAACACAAGGAGCAGTTACATGCAGTTTTTTTAAAATGTGTGCTCACTTTTAACTCATAATATCACTTGATTTTCACTTCTGTGACCTTTACTTATGAAAATTGATGAAGGATATTGGTTAATGTGGCTTTCTTGTGCTGTTTCCAATGTTTTATTGCTTTTACTTGGACATTTCTGTTTTTTGTTTTTCTGATAGATTTTCAGAATGCTTGAACAAAATTTTGGTGTAAGATTTGTGGTTTGTTATTTCTGTGACAATTTGTTTTCTTTGAGGATGAAGTATCCATACTACTCAATGCGGGGCCTAGACACCCTGTAATATACAAAGTCCCTATCATAGTGCTGCCTCTGAGCCATTGTTCCAATTGTTGTACTTTACAATGTCTCACTCAGCCTTTTTGAGCAGCCCTTCCGTAGGTATATCCTGTTTCAAGACACTAGCAATGGACCCTGCTATCAATTGAAAGTACCCAAGCTCCTGGAAACCCTCCCTTAAAGATTAGCTATCAAAGGGGGCAAAACCAAGCCACTTATTTACTCTGCTTAACATCCATACCACTCAATGTGGGTTTCAATCACCTTATAATTCCCAAGTCTGACTCTGGTAGCTACCAAGAGGATAATCAAGTCACTTAAGTACTTCACCAAACACCCCATACTAGATGTGGGATTTAAGAGGATAGAGTGTGCTGTTCAGTGCATCAGCACTAGTTAAAGGGTAAAAATGGGCTGACAATTGCACGAACTGAAAGTTGGTATCACCTTTATACGTTGTTATAGATATGATAGCCAGGATTGTTTTACTTGGTGTTTATCATTGATTGTGTTTTGTTTACGAGCCTCCAGTTGATAAGTAAATTCAAAGGTGTAATAGCCATGCAAAAAGTATGAGAAGTTTGGTTAAAGTATGCAACAGAATTTGATAGGAGTTTGATTACTGTCAAAACCTCACTCAGTTGACAAACTCACAACTACTGTCCTGTATAATTGTAGTTTTATGGAGTCAAAATATGCAATAGAAACTGTAATTGCAGCTTCAAAATTATTCGCTCTTCAATACATTTATTGGAATGTATCCATTGGAAAGTCCCTTTAATTCTGTTAAAGGGACTTTCTTTGAGGGTTGGGTTGCTTTAAATCCAACCTCAACGCTGATGGTTTAGTCCCAAATTGATTAGTGAACAGAAAAATATACAATATATAAGTAGGATGTAAACTTCAACTTACTATTAGTTTTTTTGGGGTTGAGTTAGGTTCAAATTCTCATTCTAACATATTGGAGGAACCTTTTCCTATTATTGCTGCTGTTGCATTCAGCTGTCACATTGTAATAAATCCTCTAGAAGTTTCATTTCCTCTGGTTTCACTTTCAAAGCATGCACTTCTTGCATCTGTTCTTAACTTCTTATTATATAACCAGCAGTGCAGTTGCTTGAGATTCCTGAATTGCCAGGGAAGAGGAGGCTACTTGTTCCATCTGTAAAACAATATACAGTATGCACTGAGTGTGTATGACTGAAAATTATGCTAAATCAAAGCAAATAAAGTTATTACCCTTTCCCCCTGTACATGCCTTCATAGGACAGTGTTAGGAGGTTGTCCCATTGGAGAAATCATGCTGAGATGTCTATTAATTTTAACTTATTTTATTATTGAAATTAGAAAAGTAGGTACTACTTGGGACCCTCTCCTTCGGTCTTTTACTTTTCGTACTATTACATCATCTTAAAATGTTTTTAAAGATTTTAAGCAATTGTTGAGACAAAATGGGAGGAGTTTGCTTTTTAAATATTGAACTTCCCTAATTTTGGGGGCAAGTGGATCCCTGAATTTTTTATTTTGGTAATCATACCCCTCATTTATTTTAAATTATGTCTCATAGCTAGTCTGTATTTTTTGTTAGATGGTCAAGTTTAACATCTTGGTTTCTAAGCACCATACCCTATATTTATTTATTTTTCTCTTGGATTTAATTATCTACACTTGAAAATTTATGTTTACATTATCTTGTAAAAGTACATTATTGGGAATCTAGAGTGTTGGAACAAATTATAATGCCATTATGTTAACTTTTAGTTTGGATACTTGTTTAACCATGAGTTATTGTCAAGAGTAAAGCTAGATTTTTTTTTTTCTGTTACACATGTTATGTACTCAAGTATGAGTTTTGAGAGTTGAAAAAATCATTTGGCAATAAGATATGTAGGCTATATTCTTACTTTCGGATAAAAAATTCTATGAAATTCAAATAGTGGTTATGTTGCCCCCTTCTTATAGATAACCCAAATGGTGGGGCTAAAGTGAAGATTTTATGTTTTAATTCTGCAAACCACAAAGATTGCGCCCAATATTCTCTTACACACCCACGTGCACATACAAATTTTCCTTGTCCTCTTCCGTCATAGCTTAGATTATTCTTTATTTGGCCAAGGGTCCATAGTTTAGCAAGGTTCTATTATTGTTTTCTTTTTACCACTTATAAAAACAGTGGTAATAGGAGGCAATTGGTTCAAGATAGATTGCATTGTCAAGAATGATATTCTCAAGAATACTATGCTTAGTAATGTTATTTTTGGATAAAGTAAAAACATATTTGTTCAGAATTTGATGCTTTTATCAAAGAGTAAATAGTGTATGCAATGATAGTGTAGAAAGTTTTTACACTGTTATCCAATTATAATCTATTAGAGACGGGAAGTTTGTTAACTTTTACAATAATTATCTTAAAAGTCATATCAACAATGATTTAGAATTGGTTGACAAAGTAACACTTTTTCCATTAACAGTGCATAAAAATTAAGCTCCTTCAAAATTCCTTGGAAAGGTAACGTACCCAACCCTCACTTTGGGAACAAAAGCCAACCATGCAAAACAGGAATGTTATTTTCCTGGGAATCAAAATCAACTCAGTAGGAATTTTAAGCCTTGTAGCAAACATGAGAATGTCATATACCCTAATTTACTCCCAAGAAGAATTTGACAATCCATGAAACAGACAAACCCTTAGACATAAAATCAGAAGTAATCTTAGTATTAAACACTGCTGTGAATGCCTTTCCCAGAAATTAGGCAAAAGTGTTGCCATTTTATTCCGAGTTTGCTCATCATTCTTGGTAGAATTACGCAACAATGGTATGAATTGCTGACATTGTGAGATGCATAATTCTGAAGAGTGGATTACCACAACATCACTCTACCCCCAGGCTCTTTCATGTTTTGATTGCTTCTTAATTTGCAGGTAGCAGAGAGGGCTTTGTTCTTGTGGAATAATGATCACATTGGGACTTTAATCAAGCAGAACCACAAAATTATACTTCCCATTGTCTTACCTGCTCTGGAACAAAATGCTCGAAACCACTGGAACCAGGCTGTCCAAAGCCTGACGATAAACGTGCGCAAGATATTCGCCGACACCGACCCAGAGTTCTATGAAGAGTGCATGATGAAAGTTCGGGAAAATGAAGCACAAGAGAAGGATATGAAGTCAAAGCGTGAGGCCAGATGGAAGCGTTTAGAAGAAATGGGAGGCATGAAAGCAACAACCAATGAAGCTGTTCTGGTTTCTCCAAGAACTGCCTCTCATAGCCCTTCTGGCAAGGCAAGTAGAACTCAGTTGGAGTGATCCTTGTGTTTTTGGTATTGGCATTGCAGAGTTGAAAAGCATAACTTATGCTGCATTGCATTGTGTTGCATAAGAATACAAGGGGTGGTGATAATGTGTTGCTTTTTGTTGGTTCCATTGGCCCACATTGATAAAATTTCAAGGCCAAAACTTGTGGGGTGGTACAAAACAGCTCCAACTTAGTCTTACAAGCATGGAATGAATGAATGAATGTATATATTGGATTTCATGGACAAGAATGGTTGCCTCAAGCCACAGTTTATTTGAGAATTTGTTTTCTAAAGCTGGCCTTTGCTGTTTGATGTTTCCAATGACTTGAGTTCAACTTTTGATCTGCTTTCATACTTAAACTTTGATGGAAGCATCATCCTCCATTTTTTGTTGTCAATGTTTAGTGTTAATCATGGTTCTTTTGTGTAGATGAGTTGGTTGTTTAAGGAAATTGGGCCATTACAGCTTATCGTATGTGAATTGTGGTGGACTCTGTCTTATATATGACATGATGAAAGCAAATTATTTACTGAATGTATTATTGTTGATGAAAGTATTCAATGAATCTTTCTTTTCTATTATTTGTCTTTGAAATTCCAGATTGACATGAAAAAGTGGTTTTATTTTAAGGTTTGCTATTTTGTTTTTGTCTAATTTTTCTTGAATATTTCTGCCTTCAATCTACACAATTCTTTTATGTTTTTTTTGTCCTTGTATTTTTCTCTGTTAATAGTTTTAGTTTTCTATTGAGTAATAATGTTGATTGATTATGTGATAGACATGTTGGCAATCCAATCACCATTTTGTCATCAAATAATCTAACGAAACAATCACATGTAATAATTTTTAATAAGTAAAATAGTAACTAATAATTTATTATAGAAAATTACATGTGTTAATAATGTGAAATTAGTCTTGTATCTAGTGTCGCATTCAACTCAAGAATAAAGAAATAATGGTGTAGAGTGAAATGTTAATCACAACATATGGTGACAAAGAATAAAGGACAAATATAAAGCTAGAAATGAATAAAGTACGTGAATTTTAAGATATGCGTCTAGTTTGCATCTCATGGAGAGATATTTTTAATTCAACTTTATAAAGGGGACACAATGCCGTTATTGGTCAGCTAGAACTATAAAAAAACTTTTAACTAAAACTTATACAAAGATTAATGGTGATCAATGATTTACCACTTAATTATTAGAGCACGTCTATGACTATATTACGTACTTTATAAATAGTTTAATATATTAAGATTTACAAATTTTACTTTAGACTCGAACTTTTTAATATGAAATTATTATCAATAATCTATGTTCAAGAAGTTGAGACAGTGCATGAACTTGTTTTTGAGAATTATAGTTTCAAAAAGATTAACTCATGAAAAGTCATTTGTTTGAAATATTTATGTAGATTTTGTCTAATATCATGCTTTATCTATTTTGAAATTATTTTGTTATCACAATAATATTTTGCTTTGTTAGTATACCTCACCTAAATATATACATAATATGTTTTTTTTTTATCTTTTTCTTTTGTGAAATTGCTACGTCTAGTAGAAAATATTACATGTTCTGTTATGTCTCATGCTTTCATAAACATGCTTGATATGTTTTGAATGCTATGTCTCTTATAGTATATCTAAATCCTTTCAGACAAAACTATAAAAGATGTGTTTATAAGCAAGATAAATGTATTTCAAAATATAAAATAAACTCATTATAAATGATCAGAAAATATGTTTTATTTCAAGAAGAAAATCATGAAAATAAGACAACTTGATAAAATTGATATGCATGTTTCTTTGTCTCCATGACATTGTTTGCCATAGTAAAAAGAGAGAGATTGTTAAGGAAAAAATGAGTTAAGCAAATATTAGATAAAAGTTCTAGATATCGTAAGTCTCACCGATTAATACCAAGTTTTGATGATAACAAACAAGATAAATTTGGTGTGTTTAATATATTTATGTAGTGTGAAATAACTTAATTATGATTAGAAACAAGTCTTGTTTCAAGATATACTTATGAATAAAATACAAAAAGACAAAAATAAAAAGACTTAGAAGAAGATGAAGGTGACAATAACAAACAAATCATTTTCAAAAGTATATGCTATAGAAAAAATACAACACTCTTGATATTTTGATTGTGTGCTTAAACACTACAAGCCGAGAGCTTGAAAGACATGAAGTAGTTGCATATGGTAGACGTTAATCAGATCATGAATGCATGTGTTTCATTTGACAGACAATAAAGCACTGTACCAAGTTTCACTTCATCTCATAAGTTAATTGACGATTATTTAGATAATAAGTACAATGAATATTTCAAGTTGATACACACGAAAAATATTTCAAAGCTTGAGTCTGATGATACAGAGAATGTCTTGTGTGTCTATCCCAAGAAGATCCGGACCAAACATCAACATTTAAATACCTATTAGTATGCGAGTTAAAGTTGTAATAACCAATAACTGTTCTAGCACAATTTCTTTTTTCAACTATAGCTCAACTTTCTATCTTGTACGGTGTGTGTTTTAACCATTGTTTGATGTAAAAGGATATGCTACCTAGGAATATAGTATTGGCAACTATGAAAGAGTTTGTGTGAAGAAGAGAAGAGAAATTAATGTTACATGTCATGCATTTAATTTATTAGAAGATAGTTGAAGAAGAAAGAAGACAATGAAGAGAGTTCAAAGCTACTCAACGACCATAAAAGGAAATACAACAATTACTTTTTTTTCTAACCTATAAGAATACATGCTTCAAAGAAGAAGAACAAGAAAGCAAGTCATAATTTTGCAAATGCTGAAACTCTGTCAAAATATTCTAAGCTTTAAAAGCTTTGTAAAGAACACTATTTGTGTGCATTTCATAGAAATAGCAAGAGAGCCTAATTTGTACATGTCGAAAGACACTATCCTCTCTAGTGAGCTAAGCTTGTGATATGTTGATCACTAAACCTTATGTTTTTAAAAGCCATAAGTGACTTTCTTAAAGAATACTTGGTTAAGTTAAAAGTGGTTTGTTGAAAAAATACTTGTTTAAGCCAGAAATGATTTGGAAAATAATACTTGAACAACGTTAAGCCAGGAGTGACTTGTTGAAATAATAATTGTTTGAGCCAAAATTGGTTTTGGGAAAGAATACTTGTGTATACTTCATATTTGACTAATTGGTTAAGAATTGGATGAAGTTTGTATGATCAGAAGAACCAATATAAAAATACTAAATATCTTTTCACAAACAAAGAAGGAAGAAAAAGCTAAATATAACTGATCCCAGTCATTTCACAAACAAATTAAAAGAATTCCAATATTGATCACCTAAAGTGGTGTTGGACCGTCTAACACTAAAGAGATCATAGTGTTAATGGAAGAAAGTTAACCTCAAGTCATCTTCCAACGAATCCAATAATAAACTCAGTCAATCAATATTCAAAACTTATCTACAACAATGAAAGTTAGTAATAACAGTAGATTAAAAGGGGGATTTGAGGATTGTTGTGCAGGAAATTAAAATAGATGATGTAAAATAATAAAGAAAATAGATTGACTCTCAAGTTCTTTCACAACATATTCTTCCTTAGTTTTCTTAAGATTATTATCCTTTAATTCTCTTCACAGAGTTGAACTCAATCGAAGCGTAAATAAAAAAGAAGAAAATCTTATCAACAAAACAAACGTCTACTGGTGTATTCAATATCTCACCTCCAAACGTTTACTCAATAAGATATATATCTTTTATCTCTTGACTAAGCATACAAGAAATTGATTAAGACTAAGCAAATTAACCAAGAAATCTAATTAAGAAAATAACTAAATTTTTAACAAGCGTTCAAACATAATTATTTTATAGAAAAGAGATTTTAAAAAGACCAACAATAAAACACAAATGTTACAGAGAATTAAAAAATTAAACTTTATAGAGTAGAAACTTGAGAATTCTTGCAAAATCACAAGAGAATCAACCCAAAGAAGTTTATCCTTCCACGAGGTCTCTATTAATAATCTCTTTTTTCTTTACGAAATTAGCTCAGATTTAATCTTAAATATTATTTTCGCAATTATCAAATGTTTCCTTGTGTGTCACAAAATATAAATTTTTGTCTTAAATATCATTTTTATAATTATCAAATATTTCTATCTTTATCATATTTTAACTTGTAGATGCTTTCTTTCCAAATTTGTAGCAAGAGATATTGTAAAATATTTGAAAATTTGCACTAAATCAAGTATGACTTGTAAAGGATTATCTTTGTAGAAAATCTGAAGAATATATGTGCACAAGAATTAATTTGATTTAGAACTCATAGAATCTCTGTAAATAATTAGAAATAAGAAAATATATTATGCTTAAAATCCAAGTTTAACTAAATCTTAATTAAGGTCCAATTAATTTTGATTAGGTAAATCTTATTTAAAACAATGAATTTATTCTCAATTACAGTCTAAGAAATTCAAGGTTAACCACTCTAAGTGTAAATAAAAATATACTCATCAATAACCTTGCAAAAATTCTTAATTATATTGGTGTATTTATCTTTGTATCTTTGACAACACATACATATATGATATAAGCGAAAAACTACGAATTTTTTTAAAACACAATTCAACCAGCCTTTCTTGTGTTATTTATTGTTTTTGATAATTGGTATCAAAGTTGATTCTTTAAAAGGTTGATTGCTTGATAATGTTAGAGGAAAAAAAATCCATGGTGACAAGCATAGATAGGAACTTATCACTGAATGAGCATCTCTCTCCAGACCTTTTGCCTTCTTGGGAGCAAACTTTTCATGTTGAAAAGATAGAACGAAAATGTATGTCAAGTTTACACACTGTCAATTGTGACATATCATTACACGAGGTGACACAAAGACCACTTCCCAAGAAAAGGATTATTGAGAAGAAGAGTTTGGTAGATGTAGTTGAACAACAAGGAAAGATACATGTTTATCTGTGCACTCTCAAATAATGAATACAAAAAAGTATGCAGGCTAAAGATTGCTAAAGAAATACGGGATTCCCTAGTTGTAAACTACGAAGGGAATGAAGATGTATAGCTCAGGAAGTTTGTAACTCTAACTCATCAATATGAATCCTTCACCATAAAAGAATGAGAAAGTGTGAACTATATGTTTGGAGGAATGCAAGTTCTTTTGAATGGGTTAGAAGCTCTTAGACAAACTTTTTCAAAGGCTCAAATAAATTTGAAACTACCAGACAACATACCCAAGATTTGAGATAAAAAAGCAACCATAACTAAGGCTTGAGAGTTGAGGAAGCTCACATGGGATGAACTCATAATCTTAAGGGTACATGAAGTACATTTTCAAGATAGAGATAAAAAATAACTCCTCACCTTATCTAGTTGAGGGTTGAAAGCCAAAATAATGTCAACTCCCAATAGAAGAAAGGAAACCAATGTATTAAAAGCTCTAAAAGAAGCTGAAGATAAATTATCAAATGACGGGTCAAATAATTTAACTGATGAAGATATATCTTTTATGTCAAGATGCTTCAAGCAAAGGGCATGTAAATAGGAGGTTTCGATCTAAAAAAGAAGAAGGATCCTATAGGTAAAAGGAAGAAGAAGCCTCTTAGAATATGGTTAGCTATGAATGCAAAAAACCAGGTAATACAAAGTTCGAGTGTCCTAGATTGAAGATGAGCTTCAAGCTCAAAAAGAAGGGACTAGTGGCTTCATTGGATGAATCTAAATCAGATTTTGGAGCAGAAGAGCATGCCAACCTGTGTTTGATGGTTGATATTCATAAAGAGGTATATCATGCAACATTTTGTCTAAGCAAAATTTAAAGTTGAAACAAAAACCTTTATAGTTATTCTACCTAGTTGTTGTATGGTGGTCTACTTACATGACACCACCCCTTTGTTGATGATGCTTAAAAAGGGGGAGAGCTTAAAGGAAAATTTTCTTAAGACAAAAAGACAGATGAAGATAAAGCAAGGTGAACCCATGCTTAAAGGAAGATGACGACATCATGAGAGACAATGTACATTTGAAGGGGAACCTCTAAGAAGAAGAAAGGAGAATTGTCTGATAGATGCCTCCAAGAAGAGAAAAGAAGAAGACAATAATCAGGAGTCTTCATAAATAAACGAGGCACGCACAAGCTAAAGGTGAGCAACCCATAAGCATCGACTATTGATCGAGTACTGAATTGATATCTTTATTGATGTTCATCAATATAAATAAAAGACCAGTCAAACAAATCCTTCTTGTTATGATTTGTTTATTTGATGTTGCAATATGCTCATGTTCTTATGTATTGTTTTAAGCACCATCAAAAGGGGGGAGATTGTTAGAGCAAAAATACAACATCCTAAATGTTTTAATTGTGTGTTTAAACATAACAAGTCAAGAGCTTGAAACACAAGAAGCACTTGCATCTGACAAACGCTGATCAGATCATGAATGCATGTGCTTCATTTGGTAAATGATAAAGCATTATACCAAGTTTCACTTCATCAGATACGTTAATTGAAGATCATTTAGACAATAATATCAAGACTTGACACACACGAAGAATATTCCAAAACTTGAGTTTGAAGATACATAGAATGCCTTCTACGTTTGTCTCAAGAAGATATGTGCCAAACATCAATGTTTAAATATCTCTTGGGATTTGAGCTAAAGTTGCAATGACAACCAATTCTTTTAGCACAGTTTATTTTTCAACTCTATATGATATGCACTTTTAACTATTGATTGGTGTAAAAGAATCAGCTACCAAAAAAAATAAATATTATCAACTATCAAAGAGTTTGCATGAAAAAGAGAATAGAAATTAATCCTAAATGACATACATTTAATAGTTTTCAACATAAGAGTTCATCAAACAATATTAGAAAATGAAAGAAGACAATCTAAAGAGTTCAAAATTATTATAACGACCAACAAAGAAATTGTAAGGACAATTTTTTTTTAAATGTATAAAAGTACATTCTTTTGTTTTTATTCTTACTGAGATTTATATATTTTTTAAAAAGAATACTTTAAAGTAAATTAAGTTAATTCTATATTACTAGATATATTTTTCTGAATTTTGAATAAACTGTCTAATTTATTATTTTGTATTAAAATCAAAACAAACACTTGTACCCCTTTAATTTTTTAAATTTATTATTAAATATATTACAATTTCAATTTTTTCACCTTTTAAATTTATATATTCACTTTATTATCAAGTTGCATATGCATATATCAATAAAATAATGTGCAGTTTCATATATTATATTATAATAATATTTTTATTTTTGAATAAATTTATCCATACTTATCCAGGATTTTGAATGATTCGTTTCAACGATCGGACTTAATCTAAGTCACAAAAAAACAATTGTTTAAGGGTTATGAAGATTCCATTATCTAATTCTGGTCTTGAAAAATTCAAGTTTTAACACCCACATAGATTTCTTCTTCCTATTTTCTAAAAAATTCAACGTAGGTTTCTTTTTCATCATGCATCATTGTTCCCTACTACAAGCAGCCCTTGTAATTTTTCATTAGTAAATAATATTTTTTTTTCTCTCTTGTCTATATGCAAAAGATGTGCCTTGTCATTCCATCTATCTTACGATAGGTACAATTATTATAAATTTTTATAAGTGCAATCAAAGGAAGAAAAGTGGGCATGAGAAGAAGATTCAAACGCAAAGGAAGAGATTTTTTTTTAATATAATATTCCCAAAAAGACAAGAATTTTCTATTGCTATGTATATTTTATTTAATTTTTCTTTTACTCATGAAAGACTACATCAAATTGATATTTGAAACATTCTTCTGTTATAGCTTTCTTAGTGAATTTTACTTTAATTATTCGCAATCTTCTTAATTTCTTTACATCATATTTATTTAAAATTTATCTAGCAGAAATTAAAATTAAAATAAAAATTTTATGATTTATAGTGACAAATGATGGCTTTTCGTATAAATAGTGGCCATTGATAGTAGCTAAAAGTTACAAACTTTTATATTTGATATTCTATTTTTTAAATGAAAACAGAAAAGAAAACTAAAATAAATGTTGAAGATTACTTTTATAGATAATGTTTCTAAAAATAAGAGAAATTTTGATTTTTTTTTTCTGTAGCAATCAACTATTAAAGACTTTAATTACTACTATTATGAGGTTTCAACGTCTATATAAAAAACACACATTTATATAGTAAAAAACACTTTTACTATATATATA
>Ga0123340_1002787_pt1 | contig 16020 bp, 8 predicted proteins | sample SirMexnodulemix_FD_89961 | JGI IMG/M metagenome (GOLD analysis project Ga0123340, IMG submission 89961) | Root nodule microbial communities of legume samples collected from Mexico - Siratro Mexico nodule mix | ecosystem: Host-associated > Plants > Roots > Nodule | place: Mexico: Nepantla... | reverse complement strand
TTATTTAATTATTATTTCAAATTTTAAAACTACCTTAACTACTCTTCATCTAATCTTTATCAAATATTTCATAAAAAAATATTAATATGATGTAGAAATAAAAAAACAAATAGAAAATTTTCTAAATATTTTATTGAAGTAACAATAAATTATTACATTTCTTTGTTAAGTAAACTTTAAACGCACACTTAAAAACAATGGAGAGACTATGTTCTAAAATAAAAGTGTTTTTTTTTTAAAATTATCATTTCATAAAATTAATAATATATTCAATATTGTGTTTTCGAAAGCTATCCCTGGGGAAAGAATGCAGTTAATGGAGTAATTATTACTCCACCTATTTCTTTACAATTATCCTTTAGTTTCTTCTACTAAAGTCAAATAAGTCATTTAATTTTTTTTATCCTTTAATATTATATCTTTTTTAGTTTTTTATTTTATTGTATATTTCTGTGTTATTATATTTTTCTCCTTATATTACTGAAATTAAAAGTAACACTGAGAAAAAGAATATTATCTTGAAATTTAAAAAAAAATGACAGATAAAAATATTTTCTAAATAAATCAAATAAATAAAAAAGTACAGAAGGTGTAATAAAGAAGATAAATTACATATTAATAAACCCCATAATTTGAGAATGACAAATTTTTAGTCATCTAAAATTTTTCAAATTGACTTATTATTTTATATTCTCACATTTCCATAAAATATGAACTTTTTCTTTTTCTTCTTCTTCTTCGTCTTCTTCGCAATTTGTCCTCAAATTAGTTGATGTTATGTCTAAGTCAAATTAATGCTTTAGTCAAAATAGCATTTACTGTCTTGATAATCTCACATTTTAAAAATAAATACATTATTTCGGATAAGAAAGAGAAAATAATTTATTTGAGAATATATTAGAAAAAAATATTAGTTTTTGGGAAGGTATATTTTCCAACTTTTTATGTAACTAAAACTATATTTATATTAAATGAGAATATATTTTATGAAATTCAAGATATTAAATTCAATCCTTAAACATATGCCAAAAACTTTAAGCACCATACAAAGTGGAACTGATAAATTATAATTTACTATTTATTTTTTATTTCGATGTTAGATTGCTTATAAATAAATAAAATATCAAGTATAGTTTGGGCTTCTCATTGTAAATATTATTAGGGGTATAAATGAGAGATTCAAACATTAAAATGATACATTTTAAAAGTAATTTTTTATTTTAAATTATATTTATTCTTAAATTTGTATTCATAGTGGAATATTTTATTATTTATATTTGATTTATTGTAGACCAGAAATTAAATTAGTTGAATTTAGAAGAGTACAAATCTTTTCATTATTTTTCTTTGTAATACTCATTATAACAAATATTTTAATAACGTTGGAAGCATCTCTTTTCGGTCTCCACGTTTTTTAGAAATCTGAATATACCCATCCAATTTATCCAAATCATTAAGGAACCCTTATTTTACCTTAACTTTCTGGTACTTAGAAATCAACATACATTTCTTCTCAAACTTATTGAGAGCATGAAAAGCCTACATTCTCCTAGTATTTGGTTGTAGCCTCATAATGCATGAACTTGCAGTAGTGGTGACGTAAAACTTAACCCCAACAAATCTTGAGAAGCTAATTTAGTGTCTTTTCCAGCAGCTTTAGAAGCATCAGAGTTTTAAATCCCGCTTCTTAAAAACCAAACTCTGCTCCTTATGAAGGAGAGTATCACTATCAAGTAGCAAATGTTTACCATTCATATCTTGTCCTTGATCTGCATAAAGAACGAGATTACTCTTAGTAGACATTTATTTATTTTGAACAATAATTTGAGAGACATCAACAAGACTAGGCATGTCTTCAAGACTATCATCATAATTAGAACCGAAATATGATGCACATCCATAACCATAACAACATCAACATCTCTTTTAGAAGGAGACTTAAAAACAACTTCAAATTGCAAATCACAACACCCTCACAATTATTCTATAATACTTCTGGCACAAACCACTATTTGGTTTTTAAATTTTTTCCTTATGCTCCTCCTGGTTACTCTGCAAGAAGAAAACTTGTGATCTATCATTTTGCACAATAAACAAAAAAGAGAAAGTCATTCATAATCTATATTTGCTATAAAAACAAAACCCTCCACCAAAAGTTGTTAAGGTAAGATCAAGTTCAATTTAAAAGAGTTATTAATGTATTAAATTGATTTTTATTATTAATAAATTTTAATTATTTTAGCTATTTATTCATAAAAATATAAATACTCGTACTATTTAACAAGAGTAAATAAAGAAAAAATATATAAAACTATAAAATACCTTATAAAAAAAACCAATATTTTCTTCTTAAATATGTAATAATGTAACATTTCTTTTTGTAAAATTTAATGTTGTAATAAATATAAATAAATATATATCTAGAAAAAATAATTACAAATATTATTTTATAATTTTAGAATAAATGTAGTTTTAGAACAAAACTATTTTGCTAAGTTTTGGTGTAAGAAATGTCACTCAATAAAAGAATAAAAGTGTATAAAAGTTATACACGTTGATTCTTTATTTTATTAAACCTTAGTTTTTTTAAATTTTTCTAAGTTTAGAAAGGAACAATTAAGATACCTTTGTGTTGGTTGATGAAGAGGTAGGAAGGTATTGATTAAATATAGTTAATTAGGTCTTTTTTTTTTTTATCTAGATCAGTAGATATTTTTTTATTAAGGATTTCATCTGTTTTTTTTTATTCTTAGCTTAGGGAGATGTTGGTGTAAAATTTGATATTTAGGAAAAAGAAAGATTTACTAGTAGGTATGTTACTTCTAGATAAGAGGGTTAACGTTAACATAATTAATTATATGATTGTTTGGATGTGTGAATAATGTTGTTGCTAAATTATTAAGTACGTGGAAATGAAATTTTATATCTTTGTCTCTAAATGTTAGAATAATTATATGTAAGATTATTGGTTGGTATGGATATTGTTATCAATCTAGTTGAAGTTTTTGAGTGATTTAATCATAATATAAGTGTGATATTCATAACCTTTTTTATGTGATTTGAGAAATTTATTCTTGAGACTGATATCATTCAAGTGATAAAATTCAACTCCATCAATGTCTAATAGTTACATTCATCTCTTATTATCACTAGTGATAATATAGACACTAAGTGATATGATGTATAGCTCAAATGATATTTTGTAGCTTGAGCAGGAGAGATGTTGATGAAACTCTTTCTCCTCTAAATTAGATGATATTCAAATATGAGTCATGATGGTAATACATCTAGAATAGAACATGTGAGATTATGTAACTACGTGTTGGTGCTGAAGTAGTGACACGATTGCTTAAACATTGCTAAAGTGAGGTACCTTATATTTTTGGAACTTATTGTGGGTGACACAAGTGTACCGTTCAAGCATTGTAAGGAGGCTTAAGAGATAAACGTTCAAGCATGAAGCAGATGTTTAAGTGAGGAAGAGAGAAAAATAATTATGCTTGATAAAGTTGTATAACTTAAGTAATATGATATTGCTCAACTAAGAAAGTTGGAAACAAGATCGCTTAAGTGAGAGATAGTCCCTCAAGCGATATTTAATTAATGGTGATAGTGATGTTTTAAATATAATTGTTAATTATATATACGTTTTATATATATGAATGTGTGAAATTGATGTAATGTATGTGTATGGATTAAGAGTGATGAGATGTATGTAGTGATATATGATGATGTATAATCTGATATATATATATATGACATGTCCTTTATAAGTATAACCTTACTCTTCCTAGGTGTGTAACTCTTTATGGGTGGGGTAGAATACTTGAGATGGTATTAGACTCTTATGGTATATCAGACATGAAACTCATTAAAAAAAAAAAAAAGATATATTATCTTTTAGTGATAATCTAATAACATAAATAAGACTTTAAGTTAAGAGAAGTTAAATGATGTTCTTGTATTGTCTCTTTCCATAACAAATGAAAATAATCACCATGACATAAAAAACTAATATTATTTTTTTTACCAATATTATTTTTGAGATATCATAAGTTAATAATTGGTAGAACATGTTTAACTTGATAAAAAATTGTTTCATTTCATTTAAAGGTGATTGAGGATTTTTATATTTTAGTTGAAAATAATTTAATTATAATGCCATATTATATATATTGATAATGTGATATATATATAAATAAATAAATGATGTTCTATAATTATTATTTTAAAACATATTAATTGTTAATTTATTTTTACCCCTTAATTTACTGTAAGTGGATTAGTGAAATATCTACTTATCTCATAAAAGTTTATAGAATATCAAGTTATTACTCATTCTATTTTTTTTTTCATAATGTGTAGATTAAATTTTTTATGTGATGCACAATTTAAACACTCCACTAACACTCACGTGTGTGCTATTATTATTATTATTATTTTATTTTTTTAAGTCACTTATAATAGGTATATTGGAACTATACTAGGTGTCTATTAATGTTTTTCCATCAATATGTGTAAGAAATTTACTTAATCTTAATAAAATAGTTATAATTTTTTATTTTATTAGGTTTATTTCGTCATTACAATGTGTATGTATGTGTAAATCAATTAAATATTAAAAAAAATATAAATATACTTGATAAAAAATAATTAATGGTTTTTAAAACTTTAGAAACTATAATTAAAAAAAAAATCATAAAAGGACCTAATAGATAACAAGAAATGGAAGAATTAATAATATAAATCATATTTATCGATTAACAGAAAATACTATTTCAAGTACTAATAATATTAATAAATTCCATTATCACTTAAGTAGTTTAATGTTATACATATTTTTAAAATAAAATTAAAATTCATGATAATATTATTAAAACTAGATAAACTAACTATTTTTATCAGTATCAATTACTCAAGCATTTACTTCTTGTACAAAATATTATGCTAATCAACATTATAAGGAATTATTTGAGAAATTTAAAGTAGAACTTTTTTTTTGTCGAATTCTATCTTAGAAATACATTGTAAAGATACCATTAGTGATATCTTTCATTAAAAAAAAAAATCTACTCTAATATTTTAAATTAATATCTTATTTTCATTTTTCATATTTTAAAATCCTTTTCAATTAATTTTAAACATCTTATGAGATGAGAAGGTAGTAGAAACTAAAGGAGGAGCACATAAACGAGGAAAGTGGGGACAAAGCATGGGTGTTTTATGAATGCAAAGGTATCGTCAACCACAGGCAGCCAAAGACGCTGTATCCCGATAAGGGACTTGTTTGGTAGTTGCGCTAGCTGTACACCATTTCACCCTATGTCTGCGTCCGTGTCACTCATTTCGTTTGGTACCAACCAAACAGTACTACCAGCCAATCAAAATTTAATGCATAAAAAAACAACGGAGTGTAAAAAAGAAGAGAAGAAAAAGTGACGAGAAAGAATAATGTTAGGACTCTTCAAAAGATAGATACAGTGAGATTCGTCTTTTGAGCCGACACCAAGGTCTCTGCCGTTAGATACACATTATTATTTTTTTAGTAATAAATTATTAGAATTTCGAACCTACAAATCGTACACCAATTACGCTGTTTCGTACGACGATAGTTGTTTTAACGTGTGAGACCATGTCTATTATGTTTCTAAGGAAAATAAAAATCTAATTTACTTTTAAATGGGTAAGAAATTTAAATCAGGTTTTAATCTTATAGTTTACAGGTAAAACAATTTTTAATTTATTCTTTAGAAAGATATTTTAATAATATTTTAACTGTATTATATCCTACCACATTAGAGGTGTCTAATATATTAGTGAGAAGTTCGGTGTATCATAAATAATAATTGATTTTATTAGAAATCGTTTGAAGTGAATTTGAGGAGACTTTGAAAAAATTAAGGTTTGATTGAGTTGTGTGCTCTTTGATAATGGTTGTCAAGTTTGTTAATAAAACACAATTAGAAAATTCACTTACCGAATTAGGAAATTCATTTACCGATTTAACACTTAAGTGGAGAAGTATATAAAAAATATTTAGTAAATATTAATGACATTGAGTGAGTATTTCGTAAAGAATAAAATTATATTCATAAGCTTTTGGATCTAGATTAATACCCAAAACCAAGTTGTATTTATAACTTGTATTTCTTAAGTATTTTGTAAAGAATAAAATTGTATTTATAAGTGCTATTTATAATACCTAGATTAATCCCAATACTATGTATTGGGATTTTAAGCTTCTATTATAATAAAATTAGTTTTTAAATTCAAGTTATTTGGATTTGTAGGTGTTATACCCTACTATCTCTTAAGTAGGTAATATATTTGGATAGTACACAAACATTCCAAGTTCGGAATTCTGATTTAAAGGGTGATCAAACTGTAGTTCAACTCATTAGCTTGAAAGTTTTTTTACAATCATTTAGGTTGAACTTAAAAATTTCAAGTCATCTTTTCACAACGAGTTATGGGTTTAACACTGCAAACATTCATAGAGCTCATAGAGTCCATCTTAGTCTAATCATAACTTATTTAAAAGTGATACAAATCCAAATAAGCATTAATTATGGGTTTTCACATCAGTGATGAATTTCAATAGATTTGAGGCATTACATCACTTAAGTGGTTAACATTTTACCTACCCCGCAACATTGTCCTAGGATGTGATGCTTTGTTGTCCTAAGACGTGACACTTGTGAATCGTGACATTTGATGCTTAAAACAGAAACGAACATTTTTTGAATGTTAAACTCTTCATATACCCTTATAAATACCTTCATAAATATAAAAGAACCATTTACCACATTTACTCTTCCTTCGTGGACACTTGTGGTCGAGCATTTCCTCTGTTTTCCTTTACACTTCTTTCATCCATTTCATCTAGGTACACTCTTAATGGTTTTTTCTTCTTTTTTTATCTGACGGTGGCAACCCTCTAGTAAGTTGGGAGGTTGTTCCCATCGGAGATGAACCTTCATTGAGTGGTACTGACTCATTCTCTCTTAAAGGGGATTTAGGAAGTTTCTTCTCCACTTGCTAATCCCATTGATATGGAATTCCTAAGCCCGAGGTGCAAAGCAGAAGCTGTAAATGTCTAAGGCAATGAGGATGGATTGGGAATTAGGATTATTTCACTCAAGCTTCAAGGAAGGACTCTTGGATGAATTCTTGGATGAATATGATCTTCAAAAGTTTGTGAAAAACTCAAAAACAAAAACAGTTAAAGAAAATACAAGAAACAAAGATAATGCTAGGATTTAGAACAACACCTTGCACCACCCAAATTCATGAGATAAGGAAGATGGTGATTCACCACTTGTGACCTAACCCACAAGATAAGAATCAATGCTAGGAATTGGAAAGAACCTTGCGCCACTCAAATCCATGAAATAAGTAAGATGGTGAATCGTCACTTGTGATGTAGCTCACAAGATAAGAAACTCTAAAAGAGAAACTCACCACTTCCCTTTGATAAACCTCGATGTACCTACAAGAGATAAGCTATGAAGCGTTACTCTAGGATAAGCAAAGGAGAAACATCACTTGAAAACACTCAAGATTCAAAGATTTTTATTCATTTCTAAGTCTACTAATTAAAATGAGTACAATAGGTCTCATTATATAAAGTTCATGGTTGGAAGGGAATAAACAAATTCATTCCTTCCCTAAACTAATGTCCAAAATAAACATAGAAAAATAAAAGGAAAATATATTTATTTTTATTTTTCATACCACATCATCCTCCTCTTCTTCAAGAAAATTCGTCCCGAGTTTTAGTTGAACCACATGGCTCAAAACCTTCATGAAAAATCTCCAAAAAAAAGAAAAAATCTAAGTTGTCCTCCACATGTTTGATAAAACGCCTTAGTCGTACCATGCACATCACCCAAATCCAAATGCCAAAATTTTTGTTTGCAACAAATATCAAGAGCACTAAACAACTTATCCAGGTAGTGTTAAGTTCTTTATCACATAAGCCACACTAGAAGATCACTGAATGGAACAAATTGTCTCGCTACCTCTTTCACCAAACACCACACACCAGCTACAACTCCAAAGTACATCAATGAATGGAAAAATTTGCCCCACTACAACTCCAAATAAGCACCACTAGACCCGCTTATCCAATTAAGCAACAAATCTTTTATGATCATTAAATCTTAATCACCTACATCACCTTTGTTGAGAACTTTTCCCTTGTTATTATCTCCATATGTAACAAATCCTTCATGTCTCAAAGTCAGGTTAATAAACTTAGAAGCATCTCCAATCATATGCTTTGATCCACCATTGCTAGATACCACAATTGTTTCTTGGCTACCAAACACCCCTACAAAATAAATTAGATGGCAAGAAGTGGTCCTTTATTAAAATTAGGTCCAAAATTATTATTTGTACCTTTAGGTACCCACCTAACTAAGCCATTTGGTAAGTCTGACTCTGCAAATTCTAATAGTGTGACCTTTTCTCACGCAATAGAAACAAGAAACAAATGGTGAAGTTTGCCTATCACTATATCTGAAAATATTTTAAACTTCGTCACTCTTCTTTGAAAACCAGGTTTATAGCCTATGTCTGCTTTATTAAAAATATAATTTTAAAAATCAAGTAAGACATTTAGATTGCACATTCCCTTTGAAAATAGTTTTTATGATATATTTAAACTTTCCCTACAAAACTTCTTAATTTCCAAAATTAGTTGGCTTACTTGATTTACCACAACTATAGGAAGAATTTCTGTAAATTATTTCAAAGTTTTATAAATTAGTTTTAGCAACCCTTAGTTCTTATTCTAATGTGCTAACTTTGTTTTCTAGTCAATTGTTTAGCTCCTTCAATCTATTGTTTGAGAGAGCTAACATGCTTGCTTCCTCATGTGTTTTCTTAAAGGCTTCAAGCAGAGAACTATAATTTTCATGATTCATGGAAATATTGGAACTTACGTTGCTTGTTGCTGATTCATACCCAACTTAGACATATATTAGCTTTTTTATTTTCCTTTGAAGAGCTGCTAGACGATGTATCACTATCTTCCCATGCAATATAATTTTTTCTTTATTTTCCTCCTTTACTATACTTCTTTTTAGAACCTTTTTCTTTATTTGAAAAGAATAGGACATTCCACCTTTATTTGACCCTACTTTCCACATCCAAAATAGGTAAAGCTAGAAGTACCAATATCAAATTTTTTTATTATACCTTTTAGCTTTCTAATTCCTTTCCTTTCCTTTCTTATTGAGAAATTTGTTGAACTTTCTGGTCAACAAGTTTAATGATTTTGTATCACTGCATTCACTAGAATCTTCTTCACTGTTTTCTTCCTTTTGACCAGACATTTTAAGAGTAGTTCCCTTTGATTTCCTTTCACCTCTTTTTTGTTCCTTTAATCTATTAACCTGCAACTCGTGTTCTCTCAACTTTCCAAATCGTGTTAGTCAGTGTGGTAAGATCTATAGTTTCTAAAATAGCAATGACTTTCGACTATCAGCTTCTGTCCAAGCACTTCAAAATTTTTATGTTAAGTTTCTCTTTATCAAAGACCTTGCCAAGGCCAGTCAGATGATTCACTACGTGCGTGAATCTCTTATCCACATTATCGATGGTTTCACCTTGTTGAATTCTGAAGAGTTCATACTCTTGAATAGTGCATGCTTCCTAGCCTTTTTTACATCATATGTGTCTTCATGTGTTACTTCAAAAATATCCCACATCTCTTTTGTTGAGGAACATTGTGAGACCCTGAAAAATTCATCAACATACAAAGCATATTCTTGGCAAACCAATCATATTGAGCCTTTTTACTCTTTCCATACCATGATTTTTCAACAGACTCACCATTAATAGTATGTTTAGAAACATAAGGACCATTCACATTAGCATCCCAAATACCATGGTCAATTGACTCAATGAAAATCTCCATTCTTACTTTCCAAAATTGATAATTCAATCCATCAAACATTGACGACCTATTAATTGAGGCTCCCTCAGAAAACAAAAGTTTGTGCTCAACCATTGGGATCAAAACTTCAATAACACTCAAAAACTAACTCTTGATACCAATTGTAAAACACTATATGCTGAGTTCAATAAAAAGCTATTTCAAATTGAACTATTTCAAATTTTCACAAATTAAAAAGCTAGAATGAAACCTTTGACAAAAATCAATAAACTACAATATACAATTCACAAGGATCAGAAAAATAATTGATCAAATTAATCTTTTAGTCTACTTTTTGTTTTATTAGATCAACAAAAATTCAATTGATCAATTTCCTAATTCAGTGAATTACAATTTTTGTGATCAAGACAATCCTAGAGAAACAATCAATTACATTTCAAACTTATTTGAAGAAAATTTTGGTTAATTCACAATGTTTACAAAACTTGAAAAATAGTAAAAGAATTAGGATCAGAGAAATTATACACAAATTCTATACTGGTTCACTCTTTTACAAGTGCTACATCTAGTTTCTTTGTCAATCAAGCAAAGATTCCACTAAACACAACACATAATACAATTTTAATTACAAAAACAACACCAAGAACCACTCTTGCTCCCTACAAGAATAAAAACCAAACTGTGCAGCACCCTGCCATATCACTATAATCAGAGACCCTGTCTAATTACAGTGAAAGAACCTTAACAAACAATTAAAATTCAAAATAGGAACTGATACAAAGACAAACTCTACAACCAAAATGAAACTACAGGCTCAAGGGCACATAAAAATTTCCTGTTGCACTTTGAACAACTTCAAAACTGCCTAGAATAATCACCAATCTCCTTCAATTGCTCCAAAAATGAGTTCCATGATTTATTGCTCAAAAAATCTGAAGTAACAACACTGATTTTTCTCGAAAAATGATTTCTAAAACTCTTTGTATGTATTACAAGCTTCTTAAGGCAAATATTTATAAAAAAGGAATATTTTTATTTATTTCAATTGATTAAACTTCCAACCGAGTTGATTTATTTCATTTAAATGAATTCAACTGATTAAGTTGAAAATTCAACTCGTTAAGATCAACAACCTTGAAGTTTTTTTTTAAATTCCTTTTGAAGATAGGTATTAAGTGAAACTCCACTTAGGGCAATTGTGTAGACTGGACTCATTGTAGCAAGACAACAACAATAAAACACACACACATACACATAATTAACTCTAACTCAAGTCTTCATCACTAATTTGATTCATCAAACTATACATTATTTGTTATGATGAAAACCATGGGTTGTGTAGAACGCCTTTATCCATGAAAATAGTTAGTCTTAGATTAGACTATTGATATAAGATTATTAGATTAAATTGTTTAATGATCAAATCATTGGATTTAATAGGAACCCCATCCTTTGGCCTAATAGTAGTGCTCTCAACTAAAACTCCATGCATGCGTTAAAACTTTATAAGAGTAACCAAGATGTATACATCTTTGTCAAAAGAAGATCAAAGAAATGATGGTCATATGAGAAATTCGAAGAACTTGACCAAAGAAATCGGCTGATGAATTAGTGCCAACTTCATATGTACCATGTTGAAGCCTCTAAGAAAAGTGTTAGATAGAGATTCTTCATATGATGTTTGCAAGAAGACTTGTATTTTAGCTTATGTTTTCTCTTGGATATAAGTTTATATTACCTACTAATATTGGTCAGTGGGTAACATCATAATTTTGTTTTATTATTTATGATTATCAAGATTATTTTTATATCCTTCTAATTGTCTCATTATTTATTATTATTATTAATGTTATTACAAATATTAATAAATTTTTCCCATGGAATTTATTGCGTGAGTATAAGTTTATATTACCTACTAATATTGATCCGTGGGTAACATCATAATTTTTTTTATTATTTATGATTATCAAGATTATTTTTATATCCTTCTAATTATCTCATTATTTATTATTATTTATCATTATTTTTATTATTTAGGATTATTTTTATTCACAAGAATTATTAACAAACCATCCTTGTGCACACTTATGGTGTCAATCTCAAATGTAATGCTTTACAAATGACATAAAAAACTTGAAGTGATGTCAAGTATTAGGATGGAGTTGCATAAACACAACATTGAGAACATAAGCACTCCCATGGTAAATTATTCAAAAAGTGACGGAATGGGAGTTTCCTTTATTAACATGCATGCATACATATAGAAGAAGTCCTCTATTGAATCATTTCAACCATGTCAAACATTTCAGTGACATAACATATATCAACAAAAATAATATTTGTCCTTATTAGAGCTTTCAAACATTGTTAGACTATTAGTAAACACATGAAATATTAGTACCACCTATTTGAAATGTATTCTTTCACTCTCGGTTCCACCATTTCATACCTAGGTCACAAAGATAACTCCTCCTCCATATGTTTTACTTATAGATTTTCTGTGCCATTTGACTAGATGATTGATTCTCATTCAATTGACTATAAGTCAACTTTGTCATTGATTTGTAGTTCAAACCAAGTTCGCTAACATGACCCGAAAAACTTCAGGATCAGGCAAAATAATCCACCCACCCAACATCTCTTAAGAATCACTCACTAAAGACATACTAAAACATGCAAAAATTGAAAATCCAGAACTAAATGAACATATATATATTGAAGCTTTATTTTAGAGTGAACCAACCTTTTAAAATGTCATTTTCCATAAATTGACTTTGATTTATGTCAGTGGACCTTTTTTGGTGTTAATAATAAACTTTCCTTCCCATAATTTGACTCACTTTGAAACTTTATCTTGTATAGGTCATTGCATAGGTCTACCAGCTCTAGAACTCGAATTTGGATGTTCTTGAAATTGTTGAAAAGCTAAGAAAGATTAACACCATTTCTATGTTGAGAGCAAAAGCTAATTTGGACACTAAAAAGCCAAAAAAAAAAAAAAAAAATGCATTGGAAATTTGTAACCCTGCACAAATTTTCTTTTCACTTGTAGAATGAGACGTAAGGTTTTGTAAGTGTTTCATTTAACTACATAGAGATAAAAAAAAAACTCTTAGATCTGTTACACACTTGTTATTACATTCTTTCAAAATTTCCAATTCACTTTTTTTGTTGTACTTTGCCAATTCAGAATCCAAGTTCTATCTTTTCCAAGTCAAATTTCTTTCAATTCAATCTTTATTTCTTTTAACTCTTGCAATCTTTCTTTCTTTCAAATTTAGTTTACAATTTGTTTTCTCAAATGAAAATGGATAACTAATCTTTTTCAACTGGTTCAATGTTCAAGAATTGTAGCAAAGAGTTTTAATTTCGATTTTATTTTATATTCTTTGTTTGCTTTCTTCGCCTTCTTGAAATTGATAGCGTTTCAATTAAGGAAAGAATAAAGATCATGTCCAAACACCAAACTAGGTTCAGTGTGGATTATTTTCTTTAGTGAAAATTATAAGGCGCAATTATGGTTATATCTTTTTTAATTTTTTTTTTTTGCAGGTTGAAGTTGAGATTAATTCGGTAGCATGCGAGAATTGTTTTCGTGAATTGACGCTTCCAAATATTTATTGTTCTACATTTTAAATCTTCATAAACACACTTGTGGTCTGAAAAATCCCCTCTCTATTTGCTTGATAAAAATGGAAAGATATAACTCAGGTTAAACTCTATATTATAAAATTTAGGAGAAACTTAGTTATTTGGGAGTTATTGGATGTTTGTTGGTACCCGATTTATAACCTACAATCATAAATAATCATAGAGTTATTAGGGTTTCTCAAGTAAAATCCTTCTGTCTTCCCCGCACACTTTAATGTCAATGGTAGGTGTGCTCCACATCAATTCATCTATGCGAGTATGGGAGAAAATGTGTGGATATGACATTGACAGCATCAACAAGACGTTCACTAAAGAAATGAAAAAGGTCAAATTTTCTTATTTTCTTTCTGGAATTCATGTCAATTATCCCTTCTTAGATCTAGAGACCAATGTAATGATAGTAACTTGATAAGTAAAAAAGGACTTATAATTAAGCATATATAGATAGGTAATCATGCTGTTAAGCACTAATCCAAGACTAAGGTCATCTTGGATGTATATATAGCTAAGACCCATACATGTAAAATCCTATTAGAGTAATATAATTAGTTAAAGATGAACTATTCATTAATTACGTATTCATGGTATTTTTTTTTCTAAGTTAACCATTAAAATGTCTTTCTAAACACATGCCTATCCTCTTTCTTTTAAGTTCTCAAAAAAAATATAATTTTGACTTAACGGAAGAACACAAGTCAACATTTGAAAAGTAAAATCTCAACATAGAAAAAATATTCTTAAGATACTGTAAGAATAATCTCAGTCTCAATCACAAAATTAATAAGCAAAAAATCTATAACAATTTTTTTAACACTTCGTCTCAAGGTTATGATGAAAAACAATATTTAAAATATTTTTTTTAATTCAAAATAAAACGTGTTGCGTTTACAACTCATTTTTTTACAATTCAATAGGTCGGAACAATGTGACACTAATAAATGATAGAGGCTATGTCTCGTTTAAATTTGAAATGTGCTTTTACAAAATTTAATGCAAAAATAGACAAGGAAAAAGTTCTTGTTTTGTAAATAAAAGTATTTTTAGGTTCTCTATAATCCAAACATGTATAAGGTTTCTGAGTGCGTCTGATGATGATGTTCGGTCTTGGTAGACAAATTTCTTTATGACACAACAACTAATGTCCGTAAATAACTACATAATGTATTGACGTTGCTCTTATTCAACTACTTCGCATAAGTTGTAAGGAGTTTCTATTAAATAGAATAAACAATTTAATGTGATATTTAATTTTTGAAGTATTCTCATAATAAACTATGCTTTTAAATTTGATAATCTTCATTTGATTGGGTCATAAGATAAGAAGCTTAGATTTTGGAGATATATTATGAAACATTATATGTATAGTAGTTTTGCTCTGACACTCTCAAAAGTTTGTGTTACGTGATAACAATTGAAATTTCATGTTAAATTAAATTTCTTTATTTTCACTTAATTAAAACTATTTTATCACTTTGAAAAGAACTTACTGTATTTTTTTATTTATTTATGTCTTGCCGTTGAGGTCATCTAATGACATTATTTAACTTTGTTGAGGTCATGTTTGATAAGAAATAATATTTAATGGTTGAAATGTTTCATAAATATTATCTTATTAGAGTCATCTGCTCTAAGTATTTTGTCATAATTATTATTAGACAAATGTTTTGTTTTGTTAGTTAAGACATTTTATTTGAAAATATAGAATTGAAAACATTAACCTAAATATCTAGATGCATATGAAGTGGAACATTATTGTATATAAGTGTAGCAATTGGGATCACGACGGTGGAACATTATTGTATATAAGTGTTGCAACCGGAATCACGACGGGACGATCAAAATTTATTTTTAAAAATATTTAAATTGAAATTGGAGTCACCACCATAGTTTATTATGGAAAACCATAGAAAAACCAAATAAAAATGAAACAGTCTACAAACCAAAGTAAGGGTTCGGGAGTCGGTTACGTGTGAGGAAGGTATTAGCACTCTACAACGCCCGTCCTAAGACGGTACCATTAATCAAATGAATAAAAATAAGTGTGGTTTTAAAAATATCATTTTTTCCCAAATAATAACAATAATAATAAGACTAAAGACAAAACAAATAAATATATAAAAAAAACAAACAAGAAAATATGGTTATAAAAATCATAACAATAAATAATAATTAGACAGATAAAAATATCAAAAAAAATAAAACAAACAAACATATATATTTTTTAATTTATTTGGACCCGACAAGGTTTAACATTGGTCCTACGTATCTCCATACATGATAGAAAATCAGGGTACACGTAGTTCTATTTTAAAAATTTGGTTTGGTGATATTTGGTTATATTTTTCTTTAATTTCTAAAACTGTTTTTCGTTTTTTATTGAAATTGAATATTTTTATTATTTTTTTAAAGATGCTTTGTTTATGGTTACTATTTTTTTAATTATTTTTGAAATTATTTGGAATGTAATA
>Ga0123340_1002781_pt1 | contig 16033 bp, 7 predicted proteins | sample SirMexnodulemix_FD_89961 | JGI IMG/M metagenome (GOLD analysis project Ga0123340, IMG submission 89961) | Root nodule microbial communities of legume samples collected from Mexico - Siratro Mexico nodule mix | ecosystem: Host-associated > Plants > Roots > Nodule | place: Mexico: Nepantla... | reverse complement strand
ACGTAGTGATATACTATAAATTTAAATTAATATTTCATGCTTTATTTTTATTTTTTTACCTTGAAATTTAATATATGTGAAAATATAATTTATAAAATTATTTAAAAATTACTTAATAAATTACAATAGTTCACATATTTAGCAATTATTTAAAAATTTAATTAACATGGTTCATTTAAATAAGAATTTACATAATATCTTAAAAATACTATTTACAATAAATTTTTATATTATAAACGTAATTTATATCTTAATATATTTTTTTTCATTTATTGAAGTTGTATTTTTTATATTTAAACAGACATGTGAAGCACACGTCTAGTTTTCTTTTACACTAAACTTTGTTATTTTGTCTTTCCAATCTAAAAAAAAAAACTATGAATGAAACCTAAAGCATTTCTTTTCATGATTAGGTATCTCTTCTCAATAGATAAAAATTACAAATTATTAATATAATTAAACAAATTTTCAGGAAATAACATATTATTTATATTAACAAAGAAATGTACGATCACCCGCACCCAAAACTTAACTAAACACAATAACAAACAATAATTTCTGTTGTTATATTTAAATTAATAACAGCAGTTATTAAAGACATTTTTTTAATATTTAAAGTAACTTCTATTGTAAGAGAAACTCAATGTAGTATTTTTAAACTATGGAAATTAATAAAATGCATAATTGTTGTAATTTTTTTAATCCATTAAATGTAAAAAAGCAAAGAAATTAGAAAAAAAATAAAATTCTTAAAAGTTACTGAGTCTTCATTAGCCCTATTCAGCTTCAGTTCCTCTTTGCCTTTGTTTCTCTCCCAAACGACAGAACCAAAATCGCTGACTCAAAGAAAATTAGGGTTTTGCAGTGATGGCACTGTGCAACCGCGTCAGATCGGGAATCTCCCTCTTCAACAAATCCACCGCCCTCACTTCCCACCGATCCAATCTCCACCGATCCATCGTTGCCCCTTCCGTTTCCCTCGTAAGAATCTTAAAGCAAACAATCTCAATCTTAGTTACGATTTGTCCTCAATTCGTGTGATTTTTTTTAAATCTACGATTTTTCGTTGTTCAGCATTTTTATATTTTGAATCTTAACTTGTCCTCGTTTCGTTCCTATTCTTGTACAGGCCTCCAGAAATTATGCCAATGTGCCGGGAGCAAAGGACAACAAAGTTAAGGTAATCGAGTGCATTGGTCTTGGGTTGTGATTTCTTGTGTGTGATTCATTGAAGAAAAGAATATGCGTGGAAAACTGTGTACATCGATTGTTTTAGGTTAAATAGTTTGTTGAATGGAGTGGTTGTATTTAGCAGAAGGGAATAGTCCTTCACAGTGCGGGGAAATATGTTTTGAATCCCTGCTGTGGTTATTTATATTTGGTGTGTCGATTGGGATTGCCTTGGAAGGAGATACCTTTGGGTAGCCAAAAGATTCTTCTTTTTGATAATGTGTTCAGTTAGGGGTGATTGTATTTTGTAGAAATGGTTTGATCTAGTTTTTCCTTGTCTTTTTTTCTCTTCTGTTGCTTTTTAGGTCCCTTTGGCCTTGTTTGGAGGTTCAGGAAACTATGCTTCTGCTTTGTACATTGCATCTGTGAAAGCTAATGCAATCGAAAAGGTTGAGTCTGAGATTCTGCAATTTGTTGAGGCAATAAAGGGCAGTTCCAAATTTTCACAGTTTATAAAGGATTTGTCTGTGAAAAAGGATGTTAGAGTGAAAGTCATCGAGGAGATTTGTGGAGAAGCTAAGTTTTCAGACGTGACAAAGAACTTCCTTGGTAAGATAAGCCTTCAATACTCTAGTTGGTATGGCAGTTGTGAATTTCCTTCTGACTTTAGAGCATTAATCCTGAAAGAAGTAATAGTTTTTTCTCTCCTGTTCTTCTATATATCTATATTGGACATATTATGCGAGTGTAAGCTAATTTTTTTGTACTATTATTACATTAGTAATCATTCTCATTTTACTGTGGCAGCTATCTCAGCTTATTGTTAAGCACTCACTTCTTTCAGTGGATTTTATATTTGCATCTTCTTTTTACTTCCCTTGATTGGAAATTTTACTTAAAATATAGCTCCTGATTACCCAATTGTCTCCAATGTTGATTCCAGTCATATGAAACTTACTGTTAATTGACAGCATAAGTGTGAATCACCAGAATTCAGTGCTCTCTTTCTAGTTAGCTTTGTCTGCGTGAGTTATAAAACATTGAAACACATGTTCTAGTTTTTTAAGTACTAATATATAATTAATGTCTTTAATCTACAATAATATTAGAATAATAATAATAATAATATATAAAGGGAGGTGCCTCTATTTTGTTTCCTTATTTTGTCAAAGACTATTTTTACCCTCCAACTATTCTTAAAATATCAAGTACTTTCTCAAGAGCCATGTTCTTAGGCAGCCTTGGCACTCGAAGCCAAGTATTTGAACATTTTCACATACTTAGCCACCAAGTGTTCTTGTAAATGCTGCTAGATGCTTATGCATGTTCTGTGTGTTGAAATATTTTAAATCCACCAAGAGAGCCTCCCTTAGTTTTTACCATGGAAGCTCAGGATTGGCATTCCACAGTTCACTTCATGACCTTCCATTGACACATTGGCCAATGTGGCCTTTAGTTTAGTTGAAGGTGGGTTTTGTGAACTTAGTTTCAGCGTACTATCCATGCGGGCATTCCGTAAAATGAAGGCAATTTCACTTCTTTACTTTCTGATTGTCATCCATGCCATCGAACTAAGTTCCTGATGTAATTAGGATTGATACTAACTAACTGCAATATTCCCTGAGCTGTCACATCACCACTTTATTTCAGTATAGAATTTTGGGTTCTTCCAATGCTTGGATAATCTAGCCTCGGTCTCTTGGACTGCATCATTTTGCAATGCTGTTACAGAAAATTCCAACTTTTGAAATTTAGTTTCTAGAGCTGAAAGCTTGGCTTCCATAGCATATCCTTTGTACACCATGGTATCTGGCAGATTGGACCAATAATAATATACCAAGGAGAGAAACATCTGTAATTTTGTATTACTGACAGATGGAATTGGGGAGGATTACTGCAAGACTATAACCTCCCCTCACAGAGCAAGTGCTTCAGAGAATAAATACTCTGCTCAAACCCTTAGCTGAAAAAGTATAAAACAACAGGAACGCCCAGATATCCCCTCACCCGCATTAACCCTTATAAAACTGTGACCCTTTTTGGGTAATGGCAATCACGCCAAAACATTAAGGAAAAATAAAAGAATTTAGTCACGTGCTCCTTTCTTAATTCACATTGTATTGCTCCTAGTATAGATGCTAAACTTATGTCACTACCTTGATGCTCGAGCTGGACCTATTCTACGTAGCTGACTTTATGCTAATTATATGAGTTTGGCCATCTTGAATAATACTTTTTGGGAATGTTACACAAAAATAAAAGGTGTGAAGTATGACAATCTCTCTCTCTCTATGACATCCAGTACTGTCAAAATATTGTGTCAACTTGTTTGATGATACACGATTTTCCTCCTGTCAGTGTCAAGATGGGTGGCAGACATATGTGAAATGATCAGGACAGTTCCTCCAAGGTGGCAGACATATCATTGAAGTGGTGTGCAAAAATAGCCCAATTTTTGCATGTTTTGTGGCCTAATGTCTCTGCACAACCCTTTCCCATGTAATAATTGTTTCTCTGCCTCTGGGCACTAGTTCCCCTCTCTTATCTCTTGTGCCCAACCCTTCCTATCTCTTTTTTATTTAGCTCACAACACTTTCTTTCCTCTCTGATTTCTGTTGCTGCTTCACGTTCTGATCTCTGAGTCTCTTTTCTTCTCTGGTTGTGTTGTGGCTGTGTTAACAGGGTTCTTGCATGTATCAGTATTTAAATAGAAGATAGATAGATGTGGTGAAACAACGGAAATTGAACCTGTGCATGGTGGATTCACCATCCACTGCCTTGATCAATTTGGTTACATCCACCTTTATACTTTGCAAAAATGATCTCTGTCTCAATTTCTTAATAAATCATAAAATAAATAAAAAATGTATGCATAAATCTAAACAATAGACTACTAATTAGATAAAAAAGGAGCAATATTGAAAAAGTTGTTGCATTTTGGTTGAAACATAAAATTTGTATTATAATAATGTTAGACTTCAAGGTTACATGCCATGGTATTTGTTGGAACTCATGTCTTGGGAGACTTTGGGAGACTGATAGTTACTTTGGTGCCACTTCTTTAGCACTTCAAACCGTCTCATTAATCTTGAACTAATTAGATGCTAGCTACATTTTTTTTATACTATGGTTCATTGATTATTATTTTTTGGTTGTGAAGTTATTGTTGCTGAGAATGGACGGCTTAAAAACATAGACACCATTGCAAAGAGGTTTACGGAGTTGGCAATGGCATACAAGGGAGAGGTGAAAGCGACTGTGACCACTGTTGTTGTAAGTAGTGTTATACCTTTTAGAGTATGTTTACGTAGTCAAATTTTAGCATGTTAATATCCAATTCTAAAGAAGAGTTAGTATATTAGCATGCTTTACACCTACAGATAATTGGTGTTTTATTGCTTATTAGTTCCGGCTGTAGACTGTCTAAATGCTCATATACTAGTATCTGTAGTTTGGTATGTTGGTGTTTTGTGAAATTATATTAACATTGGCTTTTGGATGCTTAGTTGGATATGTGATATGATGTTATGTCGCTGAACAACAGTGTTTATTCCCTGACCTAACTATATTTTTATGCCAGGCTCTTCCCCCTGAAGAGGAAAAGGCTTTGAAGGAGACTCTTCAAGAAATAATAGGTTCTGGAGCAAAGGTTCATCTTGAACAGAAGGTACTAGTGTGAAATTTTTTCCACCTGAGATTATGTGTGTGCGTCTCCTGAGTTAAAGTTGTTAATTTGGGATTTTTTTCCCCTTTTTTTTTTTCAGATTGATCCAAGCATACTTGGTGGTCTTGTGCTGGAATTTAGCCAGAAGGTCTTTGACATGTCTATTAAGACTAGGGCACAACAGATGGAGAGGATCCTCCGAGAACCCGTATCCATTGCCAATATCTAAAAGACAACATTTTGTGTGTTGTCATGGTTTAACTTACATTCTTGTTCATTATAAATTGTGTGGGTACAGAATTTTATGGGATGGAATGCCATCATTTTGCAAATAAAAGCTACCTCTTTCCAACTTCTTGTTATGCTTTGTTGCCATCTCAGTGTATCTGAATATATTTTGATTTGGAATTTTGAAGAGGTTTTAGTTAGTGGGTGTTGTCTGTCATGATCCGGATACGTAGTAACGATGCATCCTAATGCAAAGCAAAGGAAGTTAAGTCTGTATGTAGGCGTTGGATGGGTATTATTAATCAGTATCAGACTAACAGCTACTTTTTTTCTATTGTAAGATTTCATGATTTTAGTTTTGCAGACATTATGTACAAAAGTTCGTAGGGTTCTATAATTTTAATTAACGACGATTATTATTCACTCCGAATTTATAAATCGATATAGAGAAGTTGAATTCCTAGATTTACAGGGAGCATGATAGGTTTGAAGTGTTGTTTTCTGGGTTGGGTACTACCGTTAAAAGAAAAGCTACCTGTAATGTTTAAATTTTTTTCAATTTACTTCTTTCTACAGGGTATTAAGCTTGTATTTCGATCGGAGAAGTTTAGGATTTGGATTTGTAAGATCTTTTTATCGAAATATGTAGAGATAAACTAAAATTTAATAATCAGAAAAATAAAATAAAAATATTTTGATTTTAAAAGTAATTTTCTTTCATACTAAATTCAGAAGGAAAAGTTATCATGAAATCTTAGAAATAACATAAATTTATAAAATAAAGATGTTATGCTCTGACACCGTATCTAATTTTAGGAGAGCAATCAGCCATTTTAGTTACAGCCAGATGATTAGATAGTAATAATAGTTTCACAGGAGACTCTATTCACGGCTTAACCAAACTGATTGCTGAATAAAGAGAAATACTTAAATATTTATATAGAAAAAGAAACTGCAGAGACAGAGCTCTGATTACAAATGGGTTCGACGTGAACAGTTTAATCAGTTGGATTCCAAACCAGATAAATGACCGAATGGAGTTCGATGTTGAACCAAAAGAACAAGCATATTTTAACCATCGCAGGCTCGAACCAATGACCCTGAAATAAGAGTAGAGTTTGCTACAAGATATCACAGCCAGTCTATCAATTTAATTAGTTGAATGCAAAATTTAAGTTTTATATAAGTATTGTAAATGCAAAACACACTTTTCCTTAAATTTCTAAATGCACTGGAAGCTAAAAAAAAGTTCAAAATCTAATTAAAATAAACTATTAGCTTCTCATTTTTTTCCCTAAAAAAGTTACAGTTATTATTGTTATCGAGAGTATGTTGGGATACAAAGTCGAAAGTGTTACTAAAAGCTTTTATTCGAAAATAAGACTATTTGTACAAGAGAAAAATGTTAAAAGCACTTCAAATTTATATCCAACCAAGCCCTAAGGCTCGAGCATTCGACATCTAACCTTTCTAATTTTCATTTGATCATATAGATATTTCTTTCACCAAGCTATGTAAGTCAGACCATGTTATAATTTGTACCTGTTCTGTTCATTGTTTACCATTCATATACCTGGTTTACAACATTACAAAATAATAGAAGCATATTTGCATATGATATGTAACTATAAAACCAAAGGAGTACACCATTCAAAACTCCCTTCTTCTGGTAATTTTTTCTACTGTTGAACTAGACATAAAGTGGACTCTCTCCGAGTCAAAGCCAGGTAAAAGAAAACCTTGTGCCAGATATAATAACCAATTTTACCATTCAGCATCATGTAACTATATACCCAAAAAACTGTAAGAGCATTCCCGAGGCAAGTTATCAAAAGCTATCATGTAGGGTTATCTCTTACCTGCAAGAAAGGGCATTTCAAAATGTAACAATTATCAGTATGTAATCGTTTTTTTCTTTCCATTTTCAAAATTAATCACTAATCACGCTGAAAATTTGCTGCCAAAGTGTTCAACTATGTCTAAAAAAGTAGCAATTTTTTAAAATGCACATCTTCCATGAAAAAAATAAAGTTTAGACAAGTTATTCAGTTTTGCAATAGTTTGTTTACATAATAAGTGAAATTTATTTTTAAACAAGGACACGATGTATAAAACATTGCATTATCCCCCAATGCCACAGGCCTAAAGTAAGAGTAGGCTTGTATCCGAGTGAAGGGGAAAAATGCTCGAACCAATTAACTATGGTCAGGTAAAATTGGGTAGGTTTCTCAATAATATAAACTAAGCTTGAAACAAACCAATCAAATTTAGGTCAGGATATGATATTGGTTATGTATGTATATATGTATATGTTTTCTAAAATTTTAACATAGAAAATTAGATTATAAAATAAGGAGATTTCAGATTGTGTATACAAGTATTTAAATTTTTTTAAATATTATTCATAGAAGAAAAAAATGCAGTTCCAGACAGGTTGAACTCGACTGGTTCGACTGTATGAGTATGACCTTAATGATGTTTGGTTACATTCTTGTAGACCTGATTTAACCAGTTTATCCAAACCGAAGGGGGTGTTTTGGTTAGGGTTCATCAATCTATCCGGATTCTTGATGACCCCATAGAACTTGCAATGAAATATTTCAACACAGAACTACTGTAATGATCGAAACTAACCTTTAATAGCTAATACTTGATGTCCCAAAGCAAAGAGGAATTTTTGGTATCAATCGCATATTTAAGTTCAGGTGACACCCTCCCAGACATTCTATGTGATAACAATCTTGACCTCAAAACAGCCAGCAACTCCTTATGACGTGATTGCTTTCTCTTGAGTACTTGTATGTAAGCATGGAATCCAAGCCATTCCACTTCTTCCTTCTCCAACTCGAGAATCGGCTGCACATCTGAATTAAGACTCATGGAGCACATCATTTTCTTTATCAGCAGATGCATATATCTGAAAGTTGATCATGAAAGAAAATTGATTAATGGTTGTACTTTATAGAGTTGAAGTATTCAGAAAGAAATACATAATCATTTGATTGAGAACTCGTGCAGAGCATTAGTTTGATGAGAAATAATAGGTTAGACACTTCAGAAAGAAAACTACATAATACGTTCTATTGATTATGAAAAGTAAAAAAGATAAAAGTTCAGGGTGCTGACTAAAGTATTTCCAGAGAGTTAAGCTAAATAAGTTTCCTAACTGACTAGTAGTAGTAAGATCCAGCTGTCACTAATAGACTGGTTAAGATCCATCTGTCAACTAACGACGTATAATTACACAAACTTAAAGAAAAACATACAGTATAAACATGTGTATGTTAGGTGCTAATACATCCGAGAAAGTAGACTCTAATTAGAAAAGTCAATCAAATCAATGAGAAAAGGCAGTCTTAATATCATCTCAAAGGTAAGATCATCATATTACATTCATACCTGAAAGATATCTGAATAATGTTTGAACAATATCTTTTGTGAAGTTTGCAGATGAATGATAGATCCCGAATATAACAGTGAAACTTCATTGCACATAACAAAAATATTTGAAAAATATTTAATCTGACAACAGCTGCTGAATTTATATTTGAATCAAAGAATATGGGGTGGCATTTAGGTCTTAGAAAGAGACGCAGCTTCTCCTTAAGACTAATGCCTGGTTTACCTTGCCAGCGAACAGTAAGTGTCGAGCTCAAATGGTTACCCAAGTACCTGTTAGGCACAAGGAACTACTTATTTCAAGGAAAGAACCAAAAGATATTTCACATCATAAATAATAAACATCCTGAACACATTTCAGTAGAAATTGAGCATCTTACAAGAGACGGGATAATCTTAGACTTCTCCAATTATAAAATTAACCCCTCCCCAAAAATCCTATTTCTGACAACAGATCAACAGATTATCAATTACAATTCAGTCATGCAAAAGTCTTTGCCTGTGAAATTCTTACCGAAATAATTCACTAAATATCCTTACTTCACATCTGAAACTCCATAACAGGAAACTAACTGATTAAAACCTAAGATTTCAGTTTAATAAGTGTAGAAACATTTCTTAACCACAAGTAAACTTAGACAAACAAGTATGTTATGCTTACAAAGTTATTTTACTAATCCGGTTAAAAACTACAGATGGTAAAACAGATGTTTGGAGTCAACTTATGTTTTGTTTTTAATTTTAAAGACTCACTAGAGGATTACCTCAATAACTTATCAGTGAACTGTTTTCTTTTGTTTATCCCGATCTAACAAGGTATCCTCTCAACCATTCGGTAATCTTCATTCACAGTACCATGGAATTCAAATAACCAAGTCCCTAAACCACTAAAGTGTTAAACTAAACGCCGTTAACTGAAATAAAAAAAGATGTATATAATAATTTGCTACATGTCTTCCATCAACTGAAAAATGACTTTGGTATCTGTTTATTTAATCTTGTAATAGAACTCAAACAATCTTATCAAACTTTGAAACTCCACACTCAAACATTAATGATCAATAAACATAGAAGATGTCTATCTATCAAAAATGCTAATTATGACAATCAGATCTATCAAAATGCTTATAAAGAATATTAACTTAGTGTAGTCAGCCTGAATTTCCATAGTGGAGCAATTGATAAGAAGACCACTCCATCTAAGAAATGAAGTAGCAGCATCTTCACCCACATAAACCCTGTTCAATGAGGAACCTGATAGCTGTTCTACATCAAAGTTCGCACCAAACTTTTTCCCATTCATGTAGCAATTGTAACCACGAAACCCTCTTTGTAGCCTGGAGAAAAAACTATCTGCCTGCTTTCTAGAGGTTGATATGAAAAGGAAATCATCAATAAATCGCATCAGCATGTAAGAGGAAGATGAGACTTTATCATCACAGTTGGTTTGACCATCATTGTTCTCCTTGCAGCTACCAGATTCAAGAGTCTTTTCAAGAAATGGAAATATTACATGTTTCTCCAAATGTCCATAATATATGGAACAAAGCAAAGATGACAAAATTCCTCCCTGGGGAATACCAACATCTTGCAAGTAAAATTTTCCATCAAACTGCAACACATTGCGCTTCACATGCTCCGTAAGATATGAAAACAGAAGTTTCTTTTTCACAAGCTTACATCGTTCCTGATATAATATACAAGTTTAAAAAGAGCATAGTAAAGGAATCTTTTAAGTAAAACTTATTGGACATAAATAATCATATACTTTGAGAATTTACCACAATTTCTTTGAAAGTAAAGCAAAAACTAAGACATGAGTAATCTTAGTGCCTTTCTCAGCTAAAATATGGGTGTACAGACAATATGGGACAAAAAGACAGCCTAAATTAATATACATCTCTAATACCCAGTCCACATGCTAATTAATCATATATAGGAGGAAGAGAAAGATCATATTTATACATTTATGCTTGAATGTGTAAACTTGTGACAAAAAATTAAACAGAATCGATGATGACGTGACTTGCAGTATACACACCCTGTTGACTTTCTCCGATGAAAAATAATACCTGGTTAACAAAGACAGAATGCCGGGAATGAAAGGATGTAAATGAAGTGAATCGTGTGTGACCATTGTTGCTTGTTTCATCCAACATTGTAAATTGCTTTTGAACCCACAGAGACTTCTTTGTGCAAACAACTTGATCATACTGCTTAAGAAAATATTCATCCTTCAGTAGAACATTTTTAACTATGCCAAGAAGGTTGTTCTGATCAATAGAATCAAATGCTTGTAACACATCAGATGTAACAATGAATAAATTAGGCATAGTTCCTGTTTTTTTCTTTTGGCCAACCAAAAATGGGCATAGCTTTTTGTAGACATCATTGTAGTCAAACACCGAAGAACCTAGCTTGTCAGACTTCTCGAACAAAATTCCTTTTAGAATAGTATGGGCATCACGAAGAACAGAATTTACAGATGGATAACGTTTATGATTGATTTTCTGGTGGTTTACCTTCCCTTGGGTTCCACAATTCCAAACTCCCATAGTGGACAAAGGCAATGGCATCGTTGAAGAACCTTTCAGATTTGCCACCATCCTTACTCCATTTTCTTTTGGTTGAAGTCTAAGTTTTGAAAAACCAAATGGTCTACCTCTAAGAATATTATGTACAGCTACATCATCCAGGTAACTGTATCTCCGGTCTCCAAAGCAAGCAACAGTGTTAGCAGCCAACTTTTCCCAAACTGGTTTTGGATAATAGTAAATATCTTGTTTCCCTTTCTCACTTTCAGTAACATAAAAGTTTGCTTGCAGCAAAGGTACAACCAGACAAGAGAAATACCAGAAGATCCACTTCTCCAATAGCTTGCGCTTGACAACATGCACAGCATCATTCCTATTCTTGAATTCTTTCTGAAAGAATTCATTTTGCCCATGTATATACTTTAGAACACGGGCATTTTGACTATTTAAGAAATATTTATTTGATAAGAAAGGAAACAATGATATTTTAAGTTTGTGCATGCATAGCTTTAAAGGGAATTTCTCAAATCTTCGTAGGTGTACAAACTTTGAAATATTTCTCCTCATTATTCTCCAAGCAGGAGGAGTACCTAATAGTTCCGAAGGAAGTAAACTCCTAGAAACAGCCCATATGAAAGATACAACTTGACTTTTTGAGCAGTATGACTTAAATGCATCAGATTGTGAAGATATTGCTTCCAAAGTATCCACACAGTCTTTAGTACCAAACTCCTGATATTTCTTGTGCAAATTTGTCTCTGATTCATTGTCCTGCAGTAAAAATTTAGTTTCAAAGGTATACAATATTTCTATGAATATGGAAAAGTAAGAGTATCATAACTATTAGGAAAAAGCTACAAACTTGCAAGTACTATGGAGATACTATACGTGAATCTTCAACTTGAACAGAAAATGCACCCATGCACATCAACTGAGAATTCTAGGGAAAGTTATGCATAACCTCACCAAGGAAGTGGAAACTTCTTTAATCAACCGACTACCATTTTAGTATTCTAAAAGGGGAAAAAATACAACCTTAAGTCCGGAACATGATCTTCTACTTGTATTTTTATCCAATGACGAAAAAACACAATGCTTATTCAAGAGTTTTGTATGCTGGCAACACCTTGTCCTACGAATGAGATGCTTAAACCACTTAACAAGAGAGTGATACCTGCAGAAAGAGCACCAAATTTTTTTTAAATGATTACAACTTAAATTAGATAATTCACACCAATTTTCAAAGAGTAAAAATATAATTAAGCACTTTTTTATATTAAGTAAACTCTTGCAAGTTTACAAGAGTCTACATAAACTCCTCAAGTTTTACATACATTCTAGAGTTTGACAACCTTTCCCATAACAATTGAACCAAACAAAAAGTTAAAAAGTCTTCATTATTCCCTTGCCAAACGTTGGATTGCTCTCACTTGGGGCCTTCCCTTCATTGTGATTCAGCTATTTTACGCCCTTCAAGCTTCTCCTAACAAAGTGTACCCACTAGAGATAGCTCTGCCCATTGAGTCAATAATATAGAATGGTAAGGCCAAAAAGGTCATAAGAACTCAAAGACATCAATTGGGCCCAAGTAGGCTGCTGAATGGTTTGAGGTCCCCTCTTTAATTGCCATGAAAACACCCAAGATAGCAAAGTGTGGTAGCATTAACACTTTAAGAAGCCTTTGATAGAAACTTATCAGGAAAAATGTTGAATCTTGAAATTAAACCATCTTCTAAAACAGTTGTAGGAACGTTTTAAATCAGGTCTGCAGCATCTTGAAGTTCAAGTTCCAAAGCAGAAAGATAATTGGATAGCAGAATAAAACAAACTTCAAAGATATTATGAGAACAGATTACAGGGCAATAACACGGGACCTTATCCATGATTTAAAATTGAAAGTGTAATACCATTCAAATTTAAGAAAGTGTTGTAATAAAAAGGGCCTGCCTGAACTTACAGGCATTCAGAGTCAATGAGACATGAGTCATTCCTGTGCAAACAAGACGTTGGCTGAGCACTCACATTTACATCTGAGAAGCCAAAAATATTGCCAATGAGATGCTTTGAACAAGCCAAATTTGGCTTTAAGGAATATAAAATATCTGAAGATAATCAGTGAAGGAAATGCATACTATCTTTGAATTAGAAGGAGCAACACAATAAGGCTCTTATAACATTATTATAATAGGGTAAAATAATGTCTATAATACTAGGGTAAAATAATGTCTATAAGGAACTTGAAGAGCAAGTAATTGTGTACGAATTCATAAAACAGTTCACGTTTGAGCTGGTAAATATAGGAGCAATTCCATATAAAGTATTAAAGTAGTATCACTGATGAATGGAACCCAAAAAATCCAATTCCAGGAACAGACAAGTACAACATTGAAGGTCTTAGCTTTGGTGAATAGAGAGGATTTCTGGTAATTGAGTGTCTTGTACACATATGAGTACTCTTATTTATAATGAGAAGAGATATAGTAATAAAAAACAAAACAATAACTAATAATGAGAAATGTTTGCTAAGATATTTCCCTCTTTAATGTAACCAAATCATATCTCTAACATGGTGGATACTTTTCTTTGGAAGAACTGATTGAGAAGACTCCAGGCTATAGAAAATAGGTTGCCTTTGGATATGGGTCCTCTTAGGAACAGCTGGAAGAGATTGCAAGATTAAACAGCAAGAACATTGCAATGACATCTGCAGCTAAACAACGTTTAAAAAGCATGTAAATATAAGATAAACAATTATTGGAAGATAAGTTATACAAAATCAGCATTCAAATAGTAAATTACTGTTGGTGAAGATTGAAATAAACCCTGTGGTCCTCTTGTAACTCAGCATTAATATTTTTGGTAACGCAGTTACAACCTACCATCAACAACACTCACTCCTTCATTAACATATTCCAAAACTATAATCTGCATTATTCTGAAAAAAGGATTTACCGTAGAGTAAATAGAATCTGAAATGAAGATAAGTCCATCAACAGTTTTCATCAGGCTGGATAGCTTCCGTTGCTTTTTTGTGAGATTTTGCTTAGTGGATTTTAAAGGTTGCCTAGAGAATATGCGAAGAAAAATAGTAGGTCTTATGACTGAAGCAAATTCCTTTTCCCTTTTATGATGTTACTTTGTAACCTAAGGTATATTATTATGCTTCACTTCTATCTTGATGAACTTTTCTATTATGAAGAAAAAGTACCTTGTGTCTATGGTAGATAATGCTGACTTTCAGGGCATTTATTGCATGTTTCTCATTGTGATTAGTTACTTTTGCTCGTGGATTCCACCACGGTACAAACTGCTACAAGCCAGATTCTAGCTTTAGAGAATTAATACCACTTATTGATGCAAATGGTTATTGGAAGCAGACGATCTAAACTATTCCAGCACTTCATAAAAATATCACATGAAATATAATGGAAATAGATTAGATTATGTAGCAAACTAGGTGACTATTCTAGCACTTCATAAAAATATCACGTGATTCCATCAACAGTAAAAATCAAATATAATGGAAATAGATTAGATTACATTTCCTCCGGTTATAAATGAAACGGGCCAACTCAAGTACTCAACCACAAGGTTATCTAAATGAAGGATATTTCCCAAGTCTCATAAGGAGCACTATATTCATATTCCTAGTCAATGAGGAACATCTAACACCTACAATATCAAATTACAATGAAATGTCTTTAGAAGTTTAACTTACTCTAAATGTTGAATGGTTACAAAGAGTAAATAATTATTATCATTATTGCACCACTATGCACTGAATCCGAAAGAAGTAAAACAACATAAAGATTTCCTTATCCTTAATTCTTATCAATCAATACAATAATAAAAATCATTACACCAAAAAGTATCAATATTTTGCATTGATGCAGTAAAAAAAGTGTGGAGTACATGAAGAATACAAGTTTTATACAGAAATGAATCAAATACATAACAAAATTTCAGGACAAATGTTTGTAAGCGGCATTCTATAATATTTGATCGAAACAATCAATCACCTTTGCATGATAACTTAAGCTGCTGGTGTTTGGCGGACGCAGGGTATCTGAACCAGTGGGAAGTATATTGCAATGAATATCTAGACTATTTTCTTCAAGGGTTAACTGCTTTTGCATTTTGGAACGGCGCCGCTGCCAGCTAAATGGCCTACAACGCTTTCCAAGCCTAGGTGTAACACAATTTGAACCTTGTTTTCCTTCAGACTCCAACTTCCTTATAACAGTTTCAGTTCTTGTCGACTTAGGAACTTCAGATACACTGACATCACAATTCCTGCTCCCATGATGCCTGATCGGTTGCATTGAAGACTTATTAGTTACGCCAAGGTTACTTGAAAAGCCCAGAGTATCATTGATACTATAAGAAATATCACACTTTCGTTTCTCTACTGGTAGATCATCAGCATCAGCTCTCTTCCTCTTCTTCTCGCCTGTTGCAAATAAAACCCAACATTGCAACATCTTAGATTCCCAATATATCACGTTTCTCTAACTAATGATTTAAGTTGTCAGGAAAGAAACGATAACCATAAATTGGTTCAAAAACATCAACAGTTCATTGATTTCAGACCGATTTCTCAAATGTGGAAATTTACATTAAAATCTTCTAAGAATTTCAATGACTAGACCAGTAATTTTAAGATCATAGAATCAAATACTAATCAACAGTCTGCCATTGTATAGAAGTCTGAATCAATAACAAAACCTTTATGCTTTAAGAAATACGGTGGATTTAAGGGTTAGGATCCATTTATATCAGGTGTAATGTAGGTAAGAAGACTTACACCAAAGCCCAATCTTTAATTTTATCAAATATGATGATTCAGATAGTTCACAGATGTTGAAAATTTGATCAGAGAAGATTTTACAACCATATCCATGAACTGATCTAAACCATCAGATATGATAAATTAATTGTTGGGATTTGGTGTAAGTCTTACACCTGGTGTAAGCGGGTCCTAATTGTGGATTTAAACATGCTAAACGATATATATATATATATATATATATATATGCGT
>Ga0123340_1002780_pt1 | contig 16034 bp, 8 predicted proteins | sample SirMexnodulemix_FD_89961 | JGI IMG/M metagenome (GOLD analysis project Ga0123340, IMG submission 89961) | Root nodule microbial communities of legume samples collected from Mexico - Siratro Mexico nodule mix | ecosystem: Host-associated > Plants > Roots > Nodule | place: Mexico: Nepantla... | reverse complement strand
GTAAAAATTATACCTATGTATAAATTATTAAAATATATTATCTTTATTATGATTTCCAAAATTAAAAGAAAGTAAATAAAAAGTTTGTTGTAAATTTTATTAATATGGCAAAATAAATTATATATTAATATATTGAGATGATATTTTATTGATAAGGTCGTTAGCACTTTCGCATAAATGATGTATAAAATTACTGCACGTATCTTTTAAAAATTCTGACATCACCGATAAAAAGCAAACTCAATTTCATAGGATATGAATATTCTTTTGCCAAATTAGACCAATTTTTATATTATATAGTCAATTTGTTTCTTGAGATTTTGATCAGCACTTAAATCAACTACTAATTAAATAAATGATTGAATTGAAGCATGGCCTGCAATAAAAGGAAATAAGAATAGTTGTTTGGACTAATCTTTCATGCAAATGTCGTCCACGGATCATTTTCAATTTTCTTTCTTTTTTCCTTTGGCACCAGTTTTGACTTTACGCGTGCCTTTATTATTTAGAACGAAAAAAATATTTTGTCATTTAATTAAAATTTAATTAAAAGTAGTGTCATTGAAGTAATAGTTAGAAGAGTTTAAGAATTGTATGGTGTAAATTTAACTTTTTAAAAGTATTCAAACATGTCATTTGTCAGCAGCCATTGGCAACTTCAATAGGAGAGATATTATTAGGGAATTTGAGTGTATTATATTAAATGACAATAATTTTTTTGGAGAAAATTAAAGTGCGTGAATGGACTGTGTCCAAAGCCCATATCAGGGGACTTCTAGAGACAGTTGTTAATGACGTAAATGTCACCGTCTTTTTGGGAGTTCAACTTATTTTTCTAACTAAACTGCAAAAGTCTTTCTTATATCAATAACTTTTGTCATATATTTAAGAAGATAAATTCATAGTCAATGTTTTAAAAAAAATTGTAGTTGAAACGTTTTTCTTTTCCATTGTACCTAAATAAGGGTAACAAAGAGAATTTAACATTGATTGAGGTGCAATCTATGTCTCACTTATAGTGTTTCCTTTTAGTTAGAAAAGAAAAGAAAGGAAGGACAATGAAAAGAAATGGTTGAAAACTTATTCATCACAAGAAATGTAAAAGAGTCACAAAAGGGAAATCTTATTTTATTTCTTTCTTTAAAACAAATTAGAAAGCACCCAAAAAATTTTCTATAAAAAGAATACGCGTATTTCTCATCTATTGTTTGTAAAAATAGTTTATTTCAATATTTTATTTGAGTTTTTTAATATGTGATTCTTAGAAAATAATTATAACTAACCTACATAATTCTTTAAAAGGATGTAATAACATGGCTTCTCTACTAGATGACTCGTAAGCAAATAATCTATATTACCACTCTAAATAATATTTAAATTAATCTCTTCTTCAATTTTATGGTGGCAAAAAACATTACTAAATATTAGGTTTAAGTATAAGAAATGATTTACAAATTTAAAAAAAATAAATGACGAAATTCATCAACTTGAATGTATAGAGACTAAAACCAAGTTTAACGAAAAGCATAGTAACTAAAAAAATTGTTCCCACACGTGAAAGTGGTAGAAGTGAAGAAGAAGAAGTAGTTGCGTAGGAAGTAGCTGATGACGAGGAGGAGGAGGAGGAAGATGAAGAACGGTGGTCGGCGACGTTGAGGTGGCTGTGGTGCTGCGCGTGGCGAATAAAAGAAGAGGGTCTGAAGAGTGCTTCTTCCTGCACCTAAGTAGTTCTCGGAGCACCTCCAAAATTTGCAAAACAGACAAAAATATCCTTAATTTTGTATTATGCAGACCATTTTGCCCTTTACCCTAATTCTTAGAAACTCTTCTCCTTTCATTTTTGTTAAGACTGCATTTTACAATCATTTGAGGTAGGTAGCATCTATTGTAAGATTTATAGTGTATTTGAAAAGATTTCGTGTTTTGAAACTGTTTTTGTTGCAGAACCACCCATTCCGCAACGTATATACGGATCCATATACAAGTTGCGGAATGAGTGGTTCCACAACACGTTCGGATACCTCCAAATAAGTTACGGAACCATCCATTCCGCAACATGTATACGCACCCATTCTGCAATTTGTATACGAATCCGTATACATATTGCGGAATGGGTGGTTTCGCAACACATTTGAATATCTCGTTGTGTTACTTCGCTGCTACTCCGTCGGGCCACCGTTGTTCCACTCCTTCGCCGTCGTCGACGCAAACTTCCCACCCACACTACCGCCCACAACTTTACACTACCACCATCATCTCACCTTTGATCTCCTACTTCCATTTACTATTTTATCATTTCTCAAAATTAAAGATAATATGGTAATTTACTGAAGGACAGACTTAAAAATTTTCTAAATTTTGGAAGTAGCCAAGAACACGTGGAGGTGCAGGAAGAAGCACTCGGGTCTGAAATGAGTCAGAGGACTGGGTCTGGGTGTGAAATATTAGCCCAGTGGGCTTGGCCAATAAAGTGTTGCATGGTAGTTGGGCTCAGTTAGTTGAGGCGTCCACTGAAATGACACCCTTCATGAGATCTTGGAATTGAAACGAACGCACGTGCTCCGATGGCTTCCTCTTACCGTGACCGCACGTCGGAGTTCCGGTTACTGTCGGAGACTCTGAAGAAGATCGGAGGAGGGACCTCGCCTTCGGTTCAACCCGAGACTGCTCCTTCCACCTCTCACGATTCCTATTCAAGATCCGAATTCAACCGAAAGGCCTCGCGAATCGGGTTGGGGATCCATGAAACCTCGCAGAAGGTGGCGAGGCTCGCGCAGCTGGCGAGGAAATCGTCCATGTTCAACGATCCGGCTGTGGAGATTCAGGAGCTGACTGCGCTGATTAAGAACGAGATCACGGCGCTCAATTCGGCTCTCTCCGATTTGCAAGCCATTCAGAACATGGACATGGCTGATGGAAGCTACTCGCAAGATAGGATTGTGCATTCAACCGCGGTTTGTGATGACTTGAAGAGCAAACTCATGGGAACCACGAAGCATCTTCAAGATGTCTTAACTGCTAGGACAGAGGTTGGTCAATCAATGACACTTTTTGTTGTTTATTTATTTTGAGTAAATGCATGATTCAACGTTTTGTTCATTGAACAATTGGTTTTAGAATGGACAAAATGGGTAATAAATAAACAATTTCTTGTGTTTAGAAGAATATGATAGGATGTGATGTGATGCCACTGCTAGTCTCGTAAATGATACTGTAAGTGTAGATAGAGATTAGTATACTTAGGGCAGCAACAAGATAGTTAATCCTTTTGGGATTGGAAAATGTTTGGTCGAACAAGGTTGAGGAAGGTGCTGATTGTGTCTGCTAAGTTGGCTACTCTGAGTTTCATTTTATCCATGGTTAGCGTGAAACACCGTATTATGTTCTTTCCGCTTCGGCGGTTGCTGCCTACCAGGGTAGTCCAGCACTCAAGTTTGTAAGTGTCTGACAAAGTATAGGCAGAAAGTCTCGTACCCAAACTGTGGTCTGCATTTCAGCTATTTAAAAGCATTGGGGACATAGGTTGGACAAGGTTGGGTCAGTTGATATTATCATCCAATTGTGCTTGTAATCTCCTTACTGTTTTTACAGTCACGCCAGGGTGCTCATACTAACAATATGATGACATTTATTGAAATAGCGGCAAGAAATGCGGTTCTCTTGTCAGGGTAGTCGCCTAACCTTGGTAGCATTAACCTTTCTCAGGGGCATTTCCTGCCTTGTATGAATGTAGAGCAATTTGGCACCCCAGGACGGTGGCAGTTGACAGTGACATCCAGGCATCACATTTCAAGTTCTTAAGTTGGCTGCTCCTAGTTTGAACCAAGGTTAGGGTCGTCTTGTATTGGCCATTGGTGCATGGATTCGTTGGGCTCTCAATGGATCAATGATTTGTCTAGAAAATAAAAAGTTTTAAGACTGGACCATGCCAGCATAACAAACCTGCAAAGCGATATATATCCTCAGTTTTTTTAGTGCTTATCATCCATGAACTCTAGCTATTCCAAAAATGCAAAAATAATGGTGTCCAACATGTATTGAAGACTGATATGTGTGATACATTTTGATACTGATACAATGAGTATTTGTTATTATTATTTTTTTAAAAAGAAAGAATAAGAGATTACTCCATACAGCTGTACAACTCAGGAAATGGCTTCATTTCGAAAATTTGCATTAAACTTTTGTGCAGCCTAGTTCTTCATGCTCTAAGAAGAATTGGAGTATGAAGAGAAACAAAATGGATTCCTTAAGGCCATAGGATTTGGTTTATGTGCATTATGGTATACTACTAATGTTCAACTTTTATCTAGGAAAGATTTAAGATATAGTAGAGGAGAGGAGAGACAAAGTTATGGAATGTTAGTGGAGATGCAAATGGTCCACTTGATGATGCTGGACTTGAATTAGCAAAGTTATGTCTTGATGAAACAGAGTTGGAAGCTATGTTGTTTCTCAATGATGGAAATGAAGCATACTGACACAGGTAGTGTTAGGTATTGAATATTAGGCAACTTTATAGAACCAAAACTATCTGTGTATGACCAATGGTTCTTTTATGAAAATATAGGCTATTCTACAAATGGCTTGATTCATCAATTTAAAAGTACATGAACCAAAATTCTATATATCCATACTTTGTTATATACCCTACTGCCCGTACTGCGTCTTACTCTGCTACCTGTATTGTGTGATTCATCCGGGCTTCTTAAATTATCATATGACTACTATATTTTTTTCTCCCTTGTAATTAATATTGTTCATGTGCATGTATGCCCCAGAATATCAAGGCTCACGAGAGCAGGAAGCAAATTTTTTCCAAGAATGCATCAAGGGAGAACCCTTTCCAGCATCAACCAAAGCCACCTACTGAGCCGCCACCTTGGTCAAATTCGTTGAATGCACATGAGAATCTGCAACAAGAATCGGCGTGAGTAACTTTTCTTTCCCTAACAAGTTAAATTTTAACATTTGTCATTATGCTACGACATGAATAATCCTTCCCAACTTCCATAATGTAAAACAAAATTAGTGAATTTGTCTCAATGTTCAAATTGGAAAACCTGGCTCCTGTGGGAGCTACCTGTTACGATGCTTCTGTTTAATGAATGGTGATACTTATAAATTATAATGTTGTTTGACTGTGTAATTTATTTATTTAACTTTCTTTCAGAAGTCACTTTTGAATCCCTTCCCAAGTTGTAAATAATTAATACTGGGTTTGTGTATATTTATTTTATGAAAAAAATGATAGACCACTACAAGTTTAATTGCTGAAAAATAATGTATATTGATATATCTTATGCAGATTACCATCTAATGGAGCTCCTGTTAGCAATCAACTAAGGTTTGTCCAAATTTCCTTTTAAAGCTATAAGATCAAATTGCCTGTTTTACATATCTATATATCATAGTTTTATGTAAACTAAAAAGTAAAAAATATGTCCTTAAACTATAACTTCATGTAAAAAGAAGTGGTCGTCAATTGGTTTTGATGGACTATAAATCTCCGATTGTATCTATTGTTGAACTCTTTTGAGTATGTATTTATGTGATGATGGGCATTGGGTACAAGGCATTCACTAATCTTTCCCTCTTTCCACTACAAGCGCGCCCAAATATACTAGGAATAGCTTGCAGCTTTGGTACACCATTTCACTGCTAACCTGATAATGCTTATCGTTTGGGGATAACCATTTAGGTTCCCACGACAGGGGAGGCTCTGCAAACAGCCAGGGCATGAATTTCTTTTCTGGTCCAAACTTAATTGAACACCCTTCTCTCTCTTGGTGGGCTTGGCAGGTCTTGTCTGTGCTGTATAAATGAACGAATTAAACTTATAGCCCAACAAAAATAATCACATTTTTAGTAAAAGTTATTTTTATTAGTTTATTTTATTTTATGTGGTTTATGTATTCGCAGTATTCAATTGTAAACTTAATAATGCTTATTCTCTGTACACTGTTTCTTGAATCCACAACTCATCTGATTGATGATTGTCATAAGTTTACCATTGAAGTCACTTAAATACACTAAATATTTAAATGTCTATTTTTTAGTTCTTAATGCAAGGTTTTTGTATCTTACGTTGATTGAGTTTAATTTGACAGACATCTTGCCACCTGCTATGAGTAATTTACTTGGCAGTATTCCCTTGGTAGTTTTTCTAAAACAAGTAGCATAACATCTGTTTAAAGCTTTGAATATCTTTGATGTTTACATATCTGCCATTTATAATTTGCTTACATAAATTGAGCGGGCATTCACAAAAGACAATTATTTGATGTGGCCATTCAATTTAGAACTTGTTACAATCTCAATTCTTCTCCTAACACCTAACCAAGCTTCTCACTCCCTCCGTTCTTTATCTCTCGGATTTTGGAAAAAAATTGTTTCTATCTATCTACCGATTTCAAGAAAACAATAGTTACTCCTTTGATGATAATTATACTCATACTTTTCTTCTTATTTTTTATTTATTGTGAAGTATAAATCAAAAAGGGTAAAATATAAAACTTCATAGTTATTTTATTAGGATCACAAATATTTATTAAATAAAAATCTTAAAAGACAGACGAAAAGGAAGGAAAAGAGTAATTTTTTGGTAAATTTTTACCCTTTGATTCTTGATATATATCTATTACATTTTGGTTTCTACATAAAATTTTTAGAAGACACTAAAAGGAAGGGAGGGAGTAATTCTTTGGTAAATTTCTACCCTTTGATTCTTGAGGTGTTGCTTTCGGGGTATGGATAGCTTAAATTTTAGTCATGCCTAGGATGTACGTATTTTCTAACTTAAGATACAACATTTGGTTAAATTGCTGATACAGACGAAGGTTGGCTGTGGACAACACTCCATCTCAGCAAATGGAAATGTCTATGGTGCAGCAGGTTGTTCCTCGGCAAGACTACACTCAAAGTAGATCAACTGCGCTTCACAATGTGGAATCTACCATCACAGAACTCAGTGGGATTTTCTCGCATTTGGCTACAATGGTTGCTCATCAAGGGGAGCTTGCTATCAGGTTTCCTCCTTTAACTTAAATATTCTATATATTTAACTTTAATTTAAATGTCTATTTAAATTAGCATTAAATCTGCCTAACTTGCACTGGCAGGATTGATGACAACATGGATGAATCATTGGCAAATGTTGAAGGAGCTCACAGTTCTTTATTGAGGCATCTCAACCGAATATCATCAAATAGGTGGCTTCTAATAAAGATATTTGCCGTTCTGATACTTTTCCTCATGATCTTCATATTCTTTGTGGCCTAATATACTTCCACATGCTAATCATGGAAGTTTTACTTCACGGCTTGGATTTGTCTTCGTTCTTCTGTGGAGGCAAAATTACAAGAGCAGCAAAGTGTGCGGATGTATTCTATTTGCATGTAAATAGAGCTCCGTTATATGTAAACTTTTTTACATTCCCATATTCTTTGATGTTATTATAGGTGTTATTAAAATTTTCGTTCCTCGTGTACGCCCCAAATTAAGCAGATTGAGTAAGAAATATACGAGTGTTTGGCAACTGATATAAGATTCACAATATTTTTGGAAAGTGAGAGATTTTCTAAGATGCAATTAAGAGGGAGAAAGAAATATCCCGTTTCTAGATACTGTAGTGGACGAGTTACCAAATTGATGGTAGCATACCAGAAGTCTTTGTTCAGCTACCTGATCATGTAAGCCTTTTGATATTGTAATATCGTAATTGATTTTGTTCTTTAAGTTTTGTGTACAAGATAGAATTATTGTTTATTAAACTTTTTTTCATTATTCATTGGCATGCCAAAGATATTCAATATGTTACAGGATAACTTTGATATTATTTGTGAAGTTTGCAACATAGTTTTTGTGGTTGCAGGTGCTAAAATTTTTTGGCTTGCCTGTTTTGAATCTTTCCGGGTACTTGTGGGTTAAAGACGGATTCTTTGTTAAACTGATTTAATATTTCAAAGTGGTGTTCGTGTAATGTTTACTCTCTCGCTTTTTGATATAGCAGTCTTTACGCTTCATAGATAATGCACTAATTTATTCACATGAGGATGTTTTGCTTTACGTAGATAAGGATGCAGCCAAACTCAAAAAGCAGGCTATGTAAATGTTGGGTGGGAATCCACTAACTCATTCTGCAGCTATTGCTAAGAATCTCCTTTTTCATGCCAGATTTTAAGTGGGTTTAGCTAGTTCTGTTGATTGCAGCCACCTGTCTAGTTTGGTCAAAGATATTACGTTATAAAAAGGCAAAGAAAATAAGGATTTGAAAGTGTAGTCAGATTGATGTCCTGAGTTCCGACTGTTGATATTCAAAGAAAATTTAGTGGGTCACTGATTCGCACTCAAGCATCCTCGAGTAACAGTAAGCATGCAAAAGGCAAAATATTGAAGTCAATCTTACCTAGCCCAAGTTGACATGATTTGGCAGACCATGAGAATCTCCCTCTCTTTCTAGCATCTGAATTCATGTCCTTATAAATTCCACTTTGATCAGAATAGTAGAGGTAAAAAGATAAGGAAAATAATCCCAAGCTTAGCCTAAGCATTTTGATGACATGCAGAGATAGCAAATAGGAGTGTACATGACAGGGGACTTAAAGGTGATAGCACGTGTACATGACCTCTCTAAAAGTTTTCGTTTTGCTTTGATACGTTACATCATAATCTGTTACGATATCAGGCGCATTTCACTTTGAGAGGCCATGCACAGGTTCAAGGTATACAAGCTTCAAGACTTTCATTATCTTATATAAAGCATTTCCAATACACATCAACTCACATGGCTTTTTCCCTCAAATCTAACAAAGTTCACTAAAATTCTGCATATATGATGATATATTAAATTGGAAAAAATTAATGGTAACTATCATTAGGGGTAACGTGTTGCCCGTGTATTATTATTTCGTGTTGAATAAATCTATATACAACAACTAGTGGTTATGGAATAATACTGGAATGTAGGGTCACCGTTGAACTGTTATTAAATCCTTGATATATTATTTTATTCAATGAAATCTTTTAATATTATTATAGACTTGTTAGTTAAAAAATTATAAAGGTGCATATAATAGAAGATTTGATCCAAAAGTACAAGTAAAATGTTTGCCCTGAAGCAAGGACTGATGTTGATTACACCCATCAAGAAAACTTCATATTCTTCATCGCTTTCTCTGTTTCTTTTCTCGTCCCTTATGCTTCTAACTTTATGCGGAACACATTATTTACTAATTTACTTGAGGACAAGGACGCTACATGCTTTGCTTAACTACCTATAATAGATGATGTGATCTCTGAATAGTCAACAGGTGTGTGCTTTATTGTATGGTCCAATTTCCAGGTGAAAAAAAAGTGCAGTGTATGGTCGAATTTCCGGGTGAAAAGAAAAGGTTCAGTTAGGCCCTCCTTGGTCATACACTCACAACAAAGGAGCTAACAATATTTCAAGGGGAGGGATTTTACGCATTACTATTTGATTGATGTTCTTTGAGATCATGGAAAAACATTTAGTTAAATTCACTTCAGTCCTTCTAAAGTTGCTCTTAGTATCGGTGTCAAATAAAGATCCCAGAAACCACTTTTACTCTGGCAATTTGAACGTGGTTTCTGTTTTGAGTTATTCTGTCTGTCAATAGTAACAAACAACTAGGCTTCACATCAGAGTGATTATTAGTTTTGATTTACCACTAGTACTTAAATTTCCACTGACATCTTTTAAGCAAAGATAAATGTGAACTTTTTATAATGATTTGATTTTTCACAACTCTTTATTGTCCCCTCAATCAATTCTGGCCTGAGTTGAGTGGCATGATGGCAACAAGCAGTGGCTAAAAATTCATGCATTTGTTCCAATGATAGGATTAATATCTGGTGATGGGTGTCCATCAATTAGGCCTAGGAGTCTAATTCAGCGGAATCTTCCTTGAAAACCTAGAGAGACATAGCCTTGGGCAGTGCTTGAAAGTGATGCCTGTTAGATCCCCACTATAAAGCAGGGTAGAAGACTCATGAGAAAATGAATTAAGAAGATAAAAGGCCAACCCCTCACATATTATTGTGGCCAAAGTAGAAAAAAAGTTTCCATAATTCATAGGAATTGCAGTGCAGGGGAAGCATGCATAGAGTAAAAGTGTGAAACAACTGGTTGTGGTGGGATTTCAAGTGGGAATTGACCCTGAACTTGCTGTGTTATGACTCTTTATTATTTGATGGACTTTGCCTACTTTGTGTTTCACATGCATGTCAAATTTGACGTAAACGTTCCTTGATTTTGGTGCTACCATACAATTATAATAATAATAATGCTGCACCAAGAAAAAAATGGCTTCATGATGTTGCCCTGCATAGCAATTAGAAAGACTTGCTTTTGTTTAATGGTTTAGACCTAATCACGTAAGTAAAAAGTGACTCACTCTACTCTAGTAGTATCATGAATCATTATGACAATCATTTTCTTAAGAGACGTGAAACTGTACCTGAAGCAATTTAATCAACTTCCCTCATGACCCGATCCGACCTGCATGATCCACATTTTAGTGTAAATTCAACTGCTCTCATTTCTGAGGTGCATGAGGAATATTTGTTTATGCATATATTGAATCACAATGTAAATGCATTTTAATTGAATCCTTAAAAATTGATACAATGAAATCGATCGACTTGGTCATAAATTTCTTAATGGCAAGCATTAAACTGCCTGATTTATAGCAAAAGAAAATTTAAACTGACTGGTAATTATCGAAGTCAAATGGTAAATCAACTTATTATTGACAAAGTGGTGAGAAACTAAATTACTTCTCTATGACTTCATACAAAATTACTTTTTTGAATGTGAAGGATTGATACCTATCAACGTTTAGGATTAAACTCATTTTTCAATGCTAAATATCAAACTAGTGATGATAAATTAACATGACATTCAAACCAGATAATTAGTAGGCAATCTAGCTAGCAGCAAGACTCTAATAATTTGTACTGCTGAAGAGTATTATAGTTTGGTTTGGTACTACTATTTTATGAAAGGAATAAAAAAAACTATATAAAAACAGACCTTAAACAGTGACATTATTCTTATTCTCCTTCCAATAGTGTATCAGGTTATCTCCTTCACCGCTTGAGTTTGAATGCAGGTAATGCTAAGATTCTCCATGACACTTCCAACAAAAACTGCTCTCTGAATAACAATTCCTTAAACAAATCATCTATCCATGAGATGGGGGCAATCTAGTTTAAAAGAAAAAAAAAAATATCCCGAACCTCTTATATCTATCAAATTATGTGATACTAAATCAACAATTTTGATTCACAAATCTGCACAGTTAAACGTATGGTTGCAAATTTGAGTTCCTCTAACCCGACCTATAAAATTCTATTCCATTCTCAAGTTCAGCCACATACATATAACTATGTAGATATGCACACTCAAAAAGTGTTGCAACTGATACTTTTGTTCAACTGAATAGGACAATAGGTAAAAGTGACAATGGTAAAGGGTTTTGATCTTTATTCTTTACGCATCCATATAGATTTTAGCAAATTAATTTGAGCACTATTTTGGGCTATAAGTAGAATTTGTAGAGTGTAGTATGATTGTGTAAATAATATACATTTCCACTTTTCCTTTGTAATATCAAATGAATATAAAATGGTTCTTACTATTTTGGATTGGTGCTCTATCAACTCTTCTGTCATATAAGTTTCCCCTTTTTTTTATGCATTAAACAGCTCCTAATAATCAAACCAATTATAGCAATGATGAATGGGCCCAAACCCCATAATATTTGGGATCCCACATCGTAGGACCCATCGAATTCAAATCAGTAAAGCAGTGATTACACGACAGCCATGCTGCTGCAACAAAAATGATGTAGTCAATCCACATTAAACATTATTATGAAAGAGATTTCCACCCCCTTTCCTTCTAAGAGGAAAAATATTGAATGACATAAAAAATCTGCATACTCATACCATGTCCCTTTTTTTTATTTACAAAAATTCCAGTCTCAAAATGCTTTTAAGAAATATTTAAATTTATCTCAATTATAAAAACATATGAAAGTTAATAGCCAAGCTATTTTTCATCACTCTGAACTGCATCCAACAGAAGACAAGAAACAATAATATTGTTGGCCACACTAATAATGGGATTCAGCACTTAGAAGAATGTTAAGTGGGTTTGGATTTGGAATTGAGGATATGTGGACATGTTCACAATGCAAAGTTCCATGCTTATTTATAATTCTTGGTCCTACATTCATTATTATCCCACTACAAGTTTTCAAGTCTAACCATAAAAGGAATTAGCGGCATATTTAGAAGAATTCAAAACGTATATATTCTATTCACCATGATTGTTTACATTACACAAAATATTTTCTTTGTAATAGAATGCATGATTGAGCCCTTAATTAAACTTAATTGTGGGGAATAAGACCATAAACCTAGGATCCTTGTTTCTCATCTTAATAAAGGCGATGCTGAAGACGGAAAGTGAGAGAAAATTGTGGTTTAGCCCCAAAAAGTAAAGGAAGCTTGCACGTATAATTGTTTTTTTAAGGGATGAAATTCAAAAAGAGGCTTTTCACTGAAAAAGCCAAATAAATCCAATATTTTCCTTTTGGTTGGTATTTCAATTAACATAATTTTTTTCTCCTTTGTGGGTACCCCAAAAATTCCTTCCAATCATCGTTTTCCCTGCTTGAACCCTCTAGTTAGGGGTGACTAACTAGGCTATGCAGACACCGTAAGTATCAAAATTTGTGATATTGATTCTAAGCATAGATAGAAACGTGATGTTAAGGGGTGCACTTGTCTCTTTGCATGATAATAACCCTAGATAATGGACAAAAAGAATCACAAAAAGATACAATTAGACACTGAGTAAACTTGCGTGTTGATTTCAATCGACGCAATGTTTACCAAACATATATGTACTTATAGCCTTTAGTTTACAGCTTTACGGAAAATAAAGATAAGGTTGAAGCTTCTTTTAATGCGTTGTTACCTAACATACTTTCATTATTGTCACTCATAACTCATCCATTTTCCAACGTTATACATGTCTTCATAATTTATCACCTCAATAACATGGGTCTCCTATACGGTATACGTACGCTTTCCTAGTACGGTAGTTTCGTATCTTCTAACTAAGCAAAAAACAGAATATGGTGAAAAAGATACAACACTTTTTTTTTTCAACATTCCTAAGTATATGAGGGATGTTACACTTGTTATTAGATAAAATTTATTTAAATTTTGGGTTAAGTTTAATGTTAGAAATCTCAAATAAATTATTTTTTATAATTTATAAATAAATAAAAATATCATTTGAGTGGTTTTGTAAAATTGTGTTATGTTATGTTTAAAAGTCTATTTCCTAAGTTAATAATTTATCTCACATTGACTAAAAATAAGATTTTTTATAATTTATAAATAGATATAAACCTCAATTCAAAAGTGAGTTTCATAAGATTAAATTAAACTTAAATATTCCGTGAGATTATATTAAACGTAAAATTCACTTTCTAAGATTTAATTTCGAAACATTAAGTATTTAAAATGTTTTATATATAATTTTTAAAGTGATTATAAAAAAAAGCAAATACTTTTAAAACATATGTAGCGTTAAAATAGTCTAATTGAATTCACAAAATAAAATGGCCATTTTCAACAACTTAACCACCAACATTTTTCTTTCAATTAGCTTCTTTAATTAAAAGAAATTATAATAAAATATGTAAAAAATGTTGATAGGTTAGTAGTTGTACTTAGTTATATTCCTTTATTTACAGTATGTGGAAAAGATGATAGATATAGAGGATGCATATGGGTGTGTAGGAAAAGGACAAGGGAAGGGATGAGTTAAATGGGGGATTAGGTCATGATCTGAGATTCTCTTTAGGGTTTAGTAATGGAAGTAGCTAGAGATGTAGAAATTGTCCTCCACTGAGATGAACAGGGAATGGGAGAGGATAATGCTAAATTTTGTTAAAAAGAAAACAAGTTGGTAGCTGTGAAATTAATGAGATTGGAGGAAATTATGAGTGAAGAGGAAGAGGAAAAGGGAGACAAGGAGCATATTATGGAAAAGTTAGAAACTGAGTGAACCACTCAGATGGTCCCTCCAACCAAAACAAACATATCCAATGCAATGCCCTTTCTTTTTCACTCCACATTTTCTTTCTTCTTTCCTTTTTCTTCACTATTATACCAAAAACAATTTTAAGACTTTATATCTTTTCAAATATTCAATCTCATATGTTTTTTCGTACCAAACACATAATTTGTCACATGTTCGATGTGTGAAAAAAAAATATAATAAACTATTTACTGAAACAATACCAAACTACTAAAAATATAAAGATATAAATATGCTTATGTTTTATATTACCTTCTAAAATTCAAATATATACCTTCTAACGAGATATACCCTTTCTTTCATTTGAATCCATTTTCTATCTTGGATCATAATTATTTAGTTACAATTATGTTTCATCTTTATTGCGTCTATAAACTGTAAAACTTGACCAAGACTTTAACTATGTTGTTATGATTACGTTCTTCAAATTATTATACATAACTAACGCTTACCGATATTGCTCTCTCATTAATATGAAAGGAGAGAGTATATGAGTAAAAGTAAAAATATTATTGCTGCAAGAACATTTAAAAATAAAAAGCAGCAGCAGCGAATCCAAATACACTTACATGGTCTCTGGTTTATAATTGATCCACCCATAGTTTTTGTGAAAAGTACATAATGTGACTTAATTCTGTAATCAGAAATAAATTATAATTCAACACAAAAAATATGAAAATATGAAAAGAAAAAAAAAAATACAGTTGGGACAAGACCGTTTTGGTCTGTTAACCCACCAAAAAAAGAGAACCAAGTAAGTTGACCTGTCAACTCAAAGTGAATTTAAAAATTATAACTCTCACTTTGCTAGCTTACCAAATAAATAGAAAATATAAATATTTATTTCACAAAATTAATATAAATTGATAAATTTAAATAAAGTGTCTAAAGTAAGTTAATAATTTAGTTTCAATTTGATTTGAATATAAAATGTCCTATTGATATTAAATTGACAAAATTAGATAAAACGAGATAGAGAGTTGCATTACCTATAGTATATATATTGTTATAAGTTGAAAAAAAAAAACATATTATGAAATTATTTTTAAAAATAGGACAATCAAAATATTATGTTCTATATATTTTCCAAGTCCAAATCAAAGTTATACAATGTCATGTATTTTGTCCCGTGTCTAAACATATCAAACAATATAAAGACAGTTTATTATATTTTCGATAGGTCATAAAACCACATAAAACAACAACAAAAAAATGTTATATGTTGACTTAACTACTTATAATGTACTATTTTATTTGTTCTCTATTTCAATGCGTATCAAACGGTCCTATGTATAATGAAAAAGGTATATTGAGTATTAAAAAAAAATAAAAAAGACAGTGTAGCTTCTCCCATGGATTGTTTATTTTAGATTTTAAATTATTTGACCAATTAGTCAATAAGTTCATTTAATAATATATTTATGTAATAAAGAATGTTTTCTGTTGCCCTTTATATAAGAAACAAATGGTATCTTCTATTGCAAAAATGTGAAAATGGTATTATTTTTTCAAGCATTACTTGAAACAACCGTTACAAGTTTTATAGTGGATAAGGAACCTTCCAATTTTATCCTTAAAATTTGGGCTAAATATGTTTTTATTCATGTATATTATTTACTTTTAGTTCATATGCAAATATTTTTTAATTTTAAATTCCTAATATTTTTTAATAGATCATTTTTAATATTTATTATCATTAACTAGAGTTAATTTAACGCCAAAAATATAAAATAAATAAACAATATAACTGAAATAACAATAAATACTACAAGTTATAATCATTAGGTTTTTTCATATACATTATTTAAATAAATAATGCAATTGATATTTAGGATAAATAATGTATTATATATATTATTTTTATCTTTTCATTTAATAATTTAATTTTAACATT
>Ga0123340_1002779_pt1 | contig 16035 bp, 6 predicted proteins | sample SirMexnodulemix_FD_89961 | JGI IMG/M metagenome (GOLD analysis project Ga0123340, IMG submission 89961) | Root nodule microbial communities of legume samples collected from Mexico - Siratro Mexico nodule mix | ecosystem: Host-associated > Plants > Roots > Nodule | place: Mexico: Nepantla... | reverse complement strand
TTTATTATTATTGTTATTATTTGTGAAATTAAATTTTGAAAGGATTTAATAAAAAATGCAATAAGAAATATAAAATGATTTAAAATGTAAAATGAAAATTTTAGATACATATTAAAAATAAAAATTGTTAAGATTAAATTTTATTCGTATGTGAGAACGAACAAAATAAAAAAATAATTTAAGATATAATGTTATCATTAATCCATAAATAAACATATATTAAACCTAACAAAGATTATTCATTTAATCAATTAAAGACGTATTGCTTCTCAGAGATTAATATTAATTAAGTTAAGGTTCAAAAACTAGCCTCTATCATAATATTTAGTTTGTTTGATAATTGGTATAGATCTCATCTACAATCTTCTTATGTCAAATTAATTTCTTATACATCTTGTCAAATATTAATTTTTCATATCACTTTAATGTCAGAAATATTTCTTAGTTCACATTACTTGATACATTTGTCTATATGATTCTGTGTATTAATAAGACTTGGAATCTCATTTAATCTCCTAACTTACACAAAATATCAACCACTTAGTAGTACTTCTCAAATTACTATGACTTACATAACACATGAATTCTTCACAATAATGTCTTCAATCACACTCTTTAATTTTAACTCAACAATTCAAAAACACTCCACAAAAGAAACATAACTAATGAAATAATCATTGTTTAATCAATCATCAATAACAACTTATAAAACAAAGCAAGGTAAAGAGAACAAAGAAATGACAGTTGAGTGTTGCGTATGTCGGTTGAGCGATAAATATGGCTTAAGAAAGGTTTTCGCTAATATCACTTGAGTGATGAAACTCGAGGAGGAGAGAGAATTAGTGTGGTCTCTTCCTCACTTAAATGACAAATAAACATTTGAGTGTCCAACTATGCAATGGAGAGAGAAGTACGACTTACTTTGTCGTCACTCATGTGTTCACACAGTGCTTGAGTGACCTAGCATAGGGAAATAATACAATAAACTCTATAAATCTGTAAAATCTAATCATATTATCTCTTAAGCAATTGTGCATCACTTAAGCAATGAAAATTGTTAAAGAAAGAGAATTAATTTTATATTTCTCTTCCTCAAACATCAAATTATGGTTTTGAGTAAGGAATATCATCACTTTAACTATATTACTCTTCTTCTAAATTATGACTACTTAAACATTACTTGAGCGCACTCAGATATGCAAAACTAACAAATTACATAGTTTTTAAATAATTGATAAAAATAAGTCAATTCAATTGTTTTTAAACCATTTTACCAATTTTATAACTCGAATACAACTAGTTTCAACATTCAAACCACAACTATATCATTCATTAAATATATGTTTGCCTAACCCCCAAATCGAGAATCTCAAATCTAGTAAAAGCAAAACAAAAATATGTATATAAATCACACACCACATCAAAATTAATATTGTTCATCTAGAATTAATCATACTTATTCTAACTCAATTGAAATGTCAAATGAAGCCTATTTTATAACCAGATGCATTAAATTGTTATTAAATAAAAAATGATTCATTCAACAAGTCAAAATAACACTTGATTATGTACATATACAAATTCACAATCAATCTCCCCAATGACTATGTAATCATTCACTCAACAATTTGATATTATAAGGTCAAAACTAAATACTTCTAAAACATAGTTTAACTCCATTATCCAAAGTTACTTGTTCACCAAGCAATAACAATTTCAAGTTAACAAAAGAATTGAAAGTTCACTAAAAATCTACAAAAATTTAAGAAAACACAACCTAATCGGCCAGAACACTAATTAGAAATTTAACTAGTAAAGATAATACCTTTCTTACTATGATACCTTAAAACATTCATAAGAAGAGTAAGAAGGAAATAAAATAAAAATATTTTAAAGTAAAAGATTATTTACTTTAAAATAAATTTGACATTTATTCAGTTATCTGTTTAGAAAAATTTGTTTGATAAAAATATAAAAAACAATTATTAAAAATTAGAGAAAAGACAGAGAAAAAAATTAATGTGGATTAGAGAAACATGGCTTATATAAAAATAAAAAAAAAAGAACATGAAGATTATAATTCACTCACTTTAGTATTAATTAGCATACTTTTATTCTCTAACATGTTATCTTAGGAAAGTAGTTACTAACTTATGTAAATCATTTGTATGTTATTTTCATCTAATGTGTTAAATTAGATACACTTCATTGACTTATGTAAATCATTTGTCTGTTATTTTTACATTTTAACAAAAAGTTAGACTATGATTCTTACGTCTAATATGATACTCTAGATATTGATTTGACCTTCGTTAAAGAAATGTAGGCTTTAGAAAGATGACTTTTAACAAGTACTTTTTCAGCAAGATTTATCGGATAAATTATAAAATGGTTTTCTTAAAGATGCTTTATAATAAATATGATTAGAAGGACACACTTAACTAATTTTATTATCCTTATATCATTTGATTCAAATGGTCACGGCAAATGTAGATTTGTAACACAACTTAATCACTTGAGTAGCATGTATTCATGTTTATTTTAACAAGTGATTGAATCATAATTTTAACATCTGACCTACCACCACAAATATAAGATAAAGAGCTAGTTTAAAGAACACTTCAGAAAATATTCTTAGCCTGCACTCAAAAACTTGGTCTCCTTCCTGAGTTAGGATAGACAATGATAACATGCAATATAAAGAAGCTAAGAAAGAGAGAAAAATACACACAGTAATTTATATTACTTTATCTGTCGAAACAGAATATATCCAATTATTGACCAATTAGTCAAGTTCAACTAAACGGACTAATGTTGTGAAGTACACATCGATTATTCTTTGGATTTATAGTCACTCATGGATAAACCCTTGAAATTGTTGACACAAGTCACTTTTGTCTTAACTGAGTATTATTTGGACATGTAGTCACTCCTAGTTAACCCCTTGAGCATTCTTTCCTCATGCCATTAGTTGACATCGAATATTCTTTGCTTAAGTAACCTTGAGGATTATTTACACCTAACCACTATTGGCTAACCACGTATTTTTTCGGATTCCAATCACTTTTGGATGACCTCGTTAAGGACTATTCTTTACTCAAGTCACTATTGCTTGGACCTAAGTAATTTTTTGTCCAACAACCACTCCTAGCTAAGATATAGAGATTTGATATTTCAATGATCCATTGGTCATTGAGTTTGATGACTAGGAAGGGTTGCATCTGACAACAAATATAATGTTTAGGCTTTCTCTCCTAATTTAGATAATCTTGATCTCTAGGGAGGGTAATGTCTTTTCGTCGTATACAATGGTGGGGCTCACTCTCTTAAGTAGCTAGACAAACACTCTAAGTGTTTTCCATAAGGTTTCTCTAGGTCTCATTACTTTAATCTTCATTAAGCTTGAGGATCCTTCTATGAAGTTGTGAGGTGTGCTCTATCATCTGATCAACATTTTGGTATAGTGCAATCTCTACTTTATTTGCTTAGAGGAATGCTTTTAGCTCGATCAACATTTTGGCATCATATATCTTCTCCTCTATTATCTTCTTTTTACGAATGAAATCCTTTTTATAGGCTCTTGAAGAAGGTAGCCATTAGGAAATTGTTTATAGTCATTGAACGTCTTTAGCTTTTATGCTTATCCATTTTGCATCTAACAAGCTTTAACATGATTGTTGCATTTAGTACAATCTCGATCTTTGATCTTTTTTTTTATAATGTTCGTAATAATTTACAACACTTATCTCCCTAAGTAGTATAACCTTTTGAACAAATTTATGATTGACGTGCATTCTGTATAAGCATATAGCTGGGAAAGAGTTTAAAATCCCTGTGTTAGGAGGTTGATAACAGAAACAATTTTAACTCACATCTTGGGAGATATTTATATCTAATTTTGAACAGATCTTTTTGACAGATGAACTTTCCTTATAAACATAGAGTAAGCACATAAATATTTATTTTAGTTATAAGGTTTGTTTGGCCTATGTGTATAATTTAATCTATTCTTATGTGTGTCTTATCAAACTTTAAGAAAATAATGTATTGTGTTATATCATCTGTCTTAAGAAATATTTGCGTCTTGTCTTAAGAAATATTTGCGTCTTATATGATTTGTTATTTTTATAGCATTATCACCTTATACGTAAAATATGATTATGTTTTATACTTAACTATTATCTTACAAAGACTACTATTATCTTTTATTTTTTTTCTTCTATTTGTTTATTATCTTTTATTTTTTTTCTTCTATTTGTTTATTGTTGTTGAGTGTTTTGACATTTTAGAAAGACTTCATGCATCACACTTTTTGACTTTGATTAATTTATTACTTAAATTATTTTACTATTATGTTGATATGTTCATTATACATAATTTGTTAGTTTAAACAAATTGTCTTATATTTCGTTTATTTTAAATTAATTTGGACAAATTTATTATAATTTTATTTTTATTGACTTGAAGACTTCAATTAATTTTTATAAATATTCTAGTTTTATTTGAATTAGGTTGATAGTTGCGTGTACCTATAAATTTTTGTTTAGTTTTACTTATAACAATTATCCAGTTGATTTTTTTAAAATATAATAATAATAAATATTTAAAAATTAAAAATTTTAATAAAAAAATATTTTTTAAAATCTTAATCCAATTAATATAAACTCAATTTAACTCACTTAATGGTAAGTTAGAATAAATTGGATCTAACAAAAACAAATTGTAAGGACTCAACCCAATTTTTTTTTAATTGATGAGTGCTTCTTCCAACACCTCCAAACGTACACCTCCAAATATTTAGAAGATCTCTAAAGTGTCATTGAAATATTATCTTACAGGCTAAATTGTCTTTCACAACCCTAAAGCCTCAATCCTCCAACGCACCTCTACCGCTGGCTGCTACTTCCAATGCACTTACATTGATTTTGTTTGTTGTTGTCATCGCCGATTTGTTTTCCTTGTCCACCATTATCCACATTCATTGATTTGGGTGGTTTCTGATTTATTGAATGTTTTTGGTTGATTTGCAATTTGGAGATGTTCGGTGAGGTTTCTGATTTTTTGATGTTCGGAATGAATTATTCTAAAAGTGTCTTTCGGATTTAGATAACAGTTTCGAAACAGTTCATTCCAAATTTATTGACAACAAAAATAATAATTTTGGAATAAGTTGTTCTAAAATTGTTATCCAAATCTGAAGGACAGTTCTGAAACAAAATTCATTGACAATAAAAATAATAATTTTGGAATAAGTTGTTGTGAAATTGTTATCCAAATCTGAAGAATAGTTCTGAAACAACTCATTTTGAAATTATTATTTTCATTGACATATAATTTTGAAATGGGATGTTTGAGAGGAATTAGCTTCCTTAACAGTTGTTTCAATTTTTTTTCTAAATTTTTTCATAATAGACTATTTTGAAAGTTAATTTTAGATCCGGAATTGATTTTGGGAACAGCCCACTGGAGCTGTTATATTATTTAATAAATAAATATAGAAGCAAAAACGTCTTTTTCAAGCGGGAGACTTTTGGAATTTTCAAAAAACTTGAAGCTGTTTGAAGAAACCTTGAAAGTGCAGGAAGAAGTAGTCTTAATTGATGTGTTTGTCCAAAATAGTAACAACTCAACTCGTGTTATTGTTCCGAAAGGCTCAAAATCATAAGTAAACTTATCTTAAAACATTATTTGATCATTTAAAATTTAGAAGTTTTGAATTATGATAAATCACATATCTCTGGAATTGTTAAAAACATGCTATTAATCACTTAGACCTAGTCTTAGAAAGAAGTTAATATAGATGTTACGATTCATTTTTCCTTTTAATTGCTTTTCGTAATAAAGTGGGTAAAGTGTAACCCTTAGCATTCCAGGTTAGCAATGCAATTTCAATTCTCACTGTTACATATATTAGATTTAAATATATCTATGTTTTTATTGCAGAATAAATATACTTATTAATGAATTTGTCAATTATTTATTTTTATTTTGTAGATTTTTAGCAACTTTATGTATTAAAATATTTCCAAATCACAACTAAAATTCACATTTAAATTTAAGGATACTAAAAAATAACTTTTAGATTTAGGCGACTAAAAGTATTTTAATTTAAGGATTAAAAAATTATTTTACTAATTTGAGATTATAAAAATCAAACTTTTGAGAGACTAAAAATATTACTTTTAAATTTGGAGGTGTACGAATAACCAAACTCTCTTATTATCACTTAGACTAGAACGAACAAAGTTATGAGAAAAAAAAAGTTGCATCACTAAATTATAGAAGTTTAAGGTGCAGACTAAACCATAAAAAGAAAATAATCACCAACCTCACCTGGAAGAGGATAGTGAAGTATGCACATTTTATCTATTAAGCCAACAAAAGAGTTGTGCAAGATGAACATATATACAGATTAAATGATTTTATCAGATAAAATATTTCATCTGGTTCATTTCATGCTACTTTCAATTTTCCATACCCTTGTTAGAGTCAAAACTTCGAGAGACAGAGAAGTAAAGGTCAGTGTATTAATACATTACAGATTTCAGTTCAGAACACAACTCCCACACGAGCTTTAAACCAAACAAATCCATTTTCCTAGCTGTAAACACTTCCTGGAACTAGTTATATTGGCACCATCATATATAAGATTGAGTTAGTGGGAGAAAAACTATCCTATCCCTTTCCATATGGTAGGCAGATTTAGTTTATTCTCCTCTCAATGCCTCTCTGTTTGGCTAAAATATCGATCAGTATCTAGCGGTTGGTTCCAACGGTTAGAATTATGAGAATCAGGAACAGATCCTCCTCCATGCATGGGTGCAAATGCTGCAATGAAGTAGATAGTGATAAATGATAAGTAAATTATTTTATGTATAAAGAGAAAAATACTGATAAATTGAATCTAACAACCAACAGAACAAAATTTGCAACCTCCGCAGAAGACAGTTTGCTTGAGATTTTCACGCCTCACATGGTCATTTCTAGTGATAGTTAAACTACATGATTTGAAAGAATAATTGCTTTATTACTATTCTATCCAAGAGAGATGATAACCTCTTGGAGCATTGGGTGTCTTGTCCTTCCTAGGTCTTATCAGTCCTATTTATAGTTAAGCTTTCTCTTGCCCTCTATAATTTTTTTGGTAAAATTAAGGGTGACATTCCTAACTTTTTGGCTCATGTTGTTTATTATTTCTTTAATTAATTATTATTTTGACCCTGGTGCTCGTATTAGTATTTATTTTATTTTTCAGCAAATTAGTTCCAATATACATATTTATTTTAGGATTTACTATATTTATTCAGCAGATTTGATCCACATTACATATTAATTTTAGTGGTTGTGACAAAATCCCTCAATAATTAGGTGGGACGGATATCTCAACTTTCATTAACCAATCTCTAGCGAACCAGATAGGTTAGAAACCTGTCAATCAGTACATAGTCCTTCGGTCTTAAGCAATAAAACTGTCCTATGAGGGTCGGCTATAATCCTATAACTACAGTTATGCTAGATTTAAAATTTTGAAGACTGAGGATTTACAGCATATAAAGGGGTAAAATAGGTTTGTAAAACATACTGACATTACTGCTATGCACAAACATAAGAATCTATTAGATAGTGGTATTCACTTAATTTGCTCCTCCAGTACAAAAATTGAAGCACAAATGACATGATTGTTTCAGAAAAGAAATTTATAGCAAACTATTTTTGGCATTGAAAATCATAATATCAAGAGAGACAGATTTAAGCATATTCATAGAGATGATTTCTCTCATATTGACCACCTTCTCTTAGAATAAAGGCTAAGGTGGCTAAGGAACTGGGATCTTAAAGCGCTACAAGGACTTGGTTGACCAATGACAAACAAGTACTTAGAAAGCAAATGAAGTCCACATTGGTTCAAATTCACATAAAGAAGAATTGAAGTCCAAATCAGTCAACTACTTAATTCAACTTGAGGAATAAAGATAATGGATGGACTGATTTGCAAGACAACCCATTTTCTATTTTTCCTTTGAAATTTTGTATGTAATAATTTCATGACTTTTGATATGTTTTGGGTCAGTCTTTGTTTTGTTTTACAGGCTTCATGAGCCATTATAGTGGTTAGTGGGGTTTTATTCTAGTGGATAGTCAATTCCCACTAAATTAAATATCTACTAGGAACTAATTCTCGCTATCCACCAGAATAAAACCCCCACTACACAATATATAATGGCTCATGAATCCTATAAAAACATAAAAGAATTGACCCACAACACATCAAGACTCATATGAAACTATTACACTGGAATAAATACAAATGCAAAGCAGAAATAGAAATGGGTCATGTCTTGTAAATCAGTCCATCCATCATCTTTATTCCTCAAATTGAATTAAGTAGTTGGCCAAATTAAGCTTCAATTCTTCCACATGTGAATTTGAACCAATTTGAGCTTCATTTGCTTTCTTAGCACTTGCCTTTGCCATTGGTCCACCAAGTCCTTGTTGTGCTCTAAAGTCCGTGTTCCTTGGTTGATCCTCATCAGAAGGAGAACAAAACATAAAACAACTATCAGACAAAAAGCCTAAAGCTCAATTTACAAGCTGGTAAATTGGAGTCAAGTTGTTTATGAGTTACTTCTGTCTTCTACTAGATTCCATTTAGGATTGGCACTAACTTGATTTATGGTTCATTTAGCAAAACATCCCCATTAAACTCAACCCACTGACTGAGCTAGCTGAATTACTCACATACAGAGTATACTGCTCACTGGCTAGTTAGTCTCTCTGCATGCTCAACATTAAAAAATCAGGAAAACAAATGGTTCTGCATGACGATGAGGTAAAAGGTACCAGTGCTACTGTATAATGCGTTGGCCATTTTAAAGAATTTCACAAAAATATTTCATTGAGAAAAGTTATATACTGGGATTACTAGACTTCAGAACGGTGTGTAAGCAGCTAGAAACTAACCTTTCTCTCTCATTCTTCTCTCTCTGTCATACTCAAATTTATCCCGAAGAAGGCTAGCTTTCTCCAAGTTATCAGGTTGTCTGTTTCTTCCAAAAGTCTGGTCCTGAATTAAAATCCAATCATCAGAGAGATAGTATCACAAAATTATACTACACAACATTTCAGTCTTAATGATTACAGCTATCACAAATAAATATATCTAAAATGGGAGTATGAGTTAGAGTCAACTAGAAACAATGTGAAAATCAAATGATGCAGAAGATAATTACTGTGCCTTAAGATCACTGGGGATTTGTCCCAGTTAACACAAAAAAATGGCCCGTGTATCATTGCTTAAAAACCAGATACCCTTACCAACAGGAACAAATTTAAAATTTATATCATTCCTTTCCCGTTCTGGATGATGTGAAATAAGATCCCTGAACTCTCATGTAGAGCTTCTTGAGTTGAAATTCCAACAGTCAAAGACTAATAATCGGCAAAACTTCAATATGGGTAAAATAATATTATTTTGTGTAATGGCAAGATGCAATTTATTTCGGATGGCACTTTATTCTGCATAGCTCACTAATGGAACTTTATCCTTAGAATCAAATATATATATTGCATGACGCACAAAAGCAGGACAAAAAAGGCAACTTCTATACTATGTTCAAATCATTGTACCTTACTATACTCCATCTGAGGCTCAGGTCTTCTACTCCTGAAACGCCATATCAGAAAACACCAATATTAGACACCATCCATTAATCTGATCGACCATGGAAAATTATGTAATATTGTTAAATCAAAATTTCAGTGCAAAGGTTGTTACATGATAACCAACTACCAAATAGTGACCAGCACAAAATTTTGAAACAGAAAATTCAGAACCATAATAATACATAGCTAACACAAAAGAGACTATCCAGAATTTTCAAAGAATAATTGTTTGAATAAAACTGAACAAGATAACCAGTTCAGTCATCACATTCATGCATGTGACAGTACAAGGAAAAAAAAGAAAGCATCAATAATGGAGGCAAACCTGTATGGGGAGAAATCCCTATCATCATCTTCAGCAGACTCATAGTTCGCATGATCCTGAGCAAGCTTTTTAGAGTAACCCTCATCCCAATAAAGCCTCTCCCAGTTTTCTCTAAGTTCATTATACAGTTCCATGTACCTTTTACACCAAGGATCATGCTCCTTTCAATACAACGTAACATTTTAGACAACAATCATGATTTTAAATTTTACATTTTTTTATTCATAAAAAATCACAAACTGGCAACAACTACCAAGTCAACAATGTAACAGAGTTATAATATCCATCACATTTTCACTCACATTAAGCAAGCCAATAACCGTCTAATGCAACTATGTATTATGAAAATTCGAACTGAAAAACACAAAATACAATGGGAGAACAATGCCTTAGGTATAAATAAGTTCATGGTCAATGAAAATATCAAAATATCTTGTTTTAATCCCTATAAAAAAAGTATTCAATTTAAGTCCCTACGTTAAACAAAATGAAGTGATTTTTTTGTATTTCATTACACAAGTTTTAAATCCTTCACAAGAAAACTAAGGGTTCGTTTGATTCATTTCTCACCTGTTGATTATAAAAGCTATTTTTCCAAAATAACGTCGCACTACTTAGAAATCAATCTCTCATCCAAAATTTGTTAAGCTTTGCACATTGCTTCCAAAAGAACAAAAACAAGTGTTTCGAAAACAAAATAATAGAAACAGCTAAGAAATATTCTTTGATTTTTAGTTTAATTTCATCGAATTCAACATCTCCCTCGATAACACTCCTTGCTTTGAGTCTTGCACCACCCTCCACTATCTAGCTAGCAACCTTGTTTAGTAGCATTTCAAAAACTACAAAACAGTTTCCAGAAGTAAAACTCAAAATACACTCTAAAACTACATTTTAAAGCAATAGTGACTTGAGCTGCAACATCAAGGCTTCTGAAGTCTCCACAACAACAATGAAAAAATTGCGACCAGAACTGAGACTACAATTTAAAACCTTGAGTGTAAGAACTAAAAATCTTATAAAGACACAAAAAAGTAGCAGAACCTTGGTCTTAATCTCTACATGGAGTAACACACTCTTCCTATATCCTATGCTGCACAATTCTTCTCAACAAAACTATATTATCCCAAACAAAATATAAGTATAAAATAAATAAATAAATAACAGAAAATCGAGAGAAAGAGTAAAGTACTAACGGATTCCTTAAGAACGAGGCGAGTTCGGCGCATGAATTGTTCTCTGAGCTGCTTGCGGCGCTTGTTGGGAATGTTTTCTCGGGGGATCACGAAGCGCTCACGTGGCGGCACGTGGTCGCCGATCTCGTGCATTTCGCCGTCCACCGCCCACCACTCCGACCGCTCCTCCGTCTTCCTCAGCGCCAACGGCGGCGACTTTGGCCGTGTTCGGGCGTACCGGAGCTGCCCGAGGAGAAACGGCGTCGTCAGGGGCCGAAGCTGAAACCGTTTCGCCACAGAGAGCATCGAAAAAAAAGAGTAAAGAAAAATAAAAAGAGAAAGGTTTATCAGTGAAGTAGCATATAGGTTCTTCTGCTTGCCTCTTTTTTCTAATTTTTTTTTTATATATATATCCACTGTTAAGTGTAATCACTCTCTCTTTTATTACTTTTGCATAAATTGTTGGTTAAATGACTTCTATAATTCCAATATTTATATAATTTATTTAATTTGATTTTATATTATTAAAAGTTTCAATTCACTTCCCCATTTTGTAAATTAGCATCAATTTTATTCTTTCTTACAAACAACTATTACAAAGGATTAAATTGATATTAGTTTAAAATAGAAGAACTTAATTAGAACTTTTAATAATATAAATATTAAACTAAGTAAATTATTTAAATATATAAACAAAATTAAATGAGTTATATAAATAAAGAGAGCAAAGGAATAATTTAATCAAAATTATATAATTACTTATTTATTGTCCTAACACAAAATTATATAATTAATTATTAATTAAAATCTTTGCATTATGGAGATACTATTTCTAAAATAACTCAATTCAAAACATTTATAATTTTGAGAAAATAGATAAGAAAATACAAGAGTGGTGGTTGTTAAGTTGTTAGTATGAGGCTTAAAACAAGGAAATAAGAGAAAAGAAAAATGAGAAATGGTGAAATATAATAAAGTATTTTTTTTTTACTTTTTTTCTATATATTTTTTTTAATTGAACATATTTGGTCATCAGAAGAATTTCTTATAATTAATTAAATTTATATTTTTTTTCATTTAACTTAATTTATATTATTATTAACAAGAAAATTCATATAATTGTTTAAATGTCTTATTAAATAATTTAATATTTATTTAATATTTTTATTATTTAACTAATTGTAAGTTTTTATATATATTTTTTAGTGAATATAAATTGTGAAAGCCTAAATGAAATTATTTTTAAAATTATAAGAACCTAGAAAATAGTTTTAGATTATAAGTGGTGAAAATTAAAATGACATTTGAATATTTTAATATTAAAGTGAACAATTTATATAAATAGAAAAAATATTTAGGTTTTATTTTAATATAATCATCATCTTTCTAGAAAACTTTTTTTTTTCCTCTGTCTTCTCTCTAAAATTCTAACCATCTCCTTCATATGATCAGAGATTACTTTTGGATTCCTAAGTATGAGTAGAGTAAAATTGTCTGATCATAAGTTTGATTAGAGTAAGTTCAAGTTTACTACTTTATTTTTTAGCTAGTTTTTCACTTTTCTTGTTATGTGGTTATATTTTCTTTGTATGTTGCGTTTTTAGTATTAGGATTAATGTATGTTAGTTTAGATTCCTAGTGATGTGTTTAGATCATTGATCAAAACTTTATGATACAAGTTAGATTATCCCTATCTTTTTAGGAGTTGGATCTTTTTATAAGTGTTCATACTTTTAATCAGGTAAGGGAAGCTAATTTTAAACTTTTTAATAGGATAGAAGACCTGGAGCGGGGATAAAGTGGTCATCATGTTTCAAAAGCTTACAAGAATTGATTGCATCTCTATGTATGTTTTGTTTGAATTGTAGAAAATAATGAGATTTTGATAGTTGTTAATAAAATGATGTTGTGAGTTAATGATGAGTTTGAATTTGGTAAGAAGTGATATGTGATGATGAGTAGTTAAATGACATGTTTTGGGATCGATCAAGTTGTTGAGAGAGTTTAAAACTATGAAGTTTAAAATTTGAAAACTTAGATCAGTGGCTCAGGACACAATTTGAGAGGTTTGATCTAGGGTTGGGCAACGTGTCACAATTCCATTGGCGTTAAGCACGATTTGCTTGAGGTGTTCTTGGGTTGATTGATGCCAGACCCAACTTCTTTGGTGTCAGGCGCAGTTTAATGTTAAAGCTTTTCCTATCTTTTATTCTTACATGAAATTTCATATTGTTTTCTTAAACCTTAAGCCTTTTATTCATTACTAGTAATTACAATTGATTGTTTAATCATTGTGTGATGGATTATGTTGAATGAAGAAGAAAGATTATGAATATGTATATATTTATATTGAATCTTAAGTTTATTGGACTGTATGAGGTGTGATATATGATTGTGATATATGTGGAAATGTGATCAAGACATATTATTTTCAAGAAAAGAAATACCGTGTTAATATTTTTAGGATGTGCATTGTTTTGGGTTTCGTCTAGAATGAGGTATTCAAATTGAACTACTATATTGGAATTATATAGATGGAGATTATCAAGTGGTGAGAATCGAAGGAGGTTCATATGAATGCCTGAGGTTTGTAAAAAGGCCAGTCAAAAGAGGTCATATAGAACCGTGTGGATTTCATAGTTGAGAGTTGTATAACAGGTAAAAATATCTGGATCTAATTCAATCCACGAATCTTTCAAAAGTAAGTATTTTATCCATGTTTATCAACGTTTTATACCATCAAGCAATGACATGATTTTGTAAATTTTATATTAACTATATATGATCCTTATCAAAAGTATACATACTAAAATTTTGTTCAACTTTAACTCTCTATTCAAGATGTTATGTCAGATCCTGTGTTATAAAATTTTGGAAGTTTGTTCATCTTGAAGCTCAAAAGCTTATGACTTCTTGAATTTTATCTTTGTACATCTCATTGTTTCTCTTCTTGGCTTCCATAATTGGAAGGTACTTTTTGAACCCTTTCTTCTTATTTCATTTTGGTGTTTCGATTCTTAAAAATTCTCTTTTCTTCCTAAAATTTCCTTCTAGCATCATCAAAGTCCTTTATTTTCCCTTCTCTTTGTCTATCTTTCAAATGTTTATTTTTCTAGTTTATATTTGGCAACCATAAGATAAAGAGGAAGAAGATCTAATATTATTTTTGCAAAATAAATTTACCCAAAAAAACAAAAGAAACTAAATAGACAACAAGTTTGGAATAACCTTACTCTCATGACCAAATAATAGGATCATATATGTAATGGAAGTTTAAAAGAAGCAAGTATATCAAATGAGAAGTATGAATTTCATCATTTCTTTTATTTGTGCATTCATATTGTACAAGAAACCCAAACTAATGATTCTATGAAGACAAGGAATTCAAGACAACACATGAATATATCAATTGAACTTTATAACAAACAACAAAGGCATCAACTGGAAATAATAGGCACCATTGGTGGAATTACAATAAGAATAAGAAGATCAATTGAATTATAATAATAGGAAAAAGGAAAAAGTTGAGAAGAGTTACGAGAAGGAAAGAAGATGAGTGTCACTTGAAGATGGATGAGAGATCTTCATTGTCATGATAAACTTCATGTAGAATTGTCACTTGACTCGTAAAAGCTCAAAATAAGATTCAATGTACGAGATCACTCTCCCAAGTGCTCTCATGAAAGCTCTAATTTCATATATCTTTCAAAGTGATTTATAAAAAAGGGTGATGGTTTTTTAAAGCTTTAGCCATTTGAAAATAAACTACAAATAAAATCAAATCCACCAAAAAATGAAATGGAAATCCCAAATTTAGAACCTTCCAATCTGTAGTTAGAAATCCAACTAAAAAAAGGAAGGAAAATTCAATTCCAAATTCAAATTCAAAAATTAAATCTAAGAAAATATCCACCTGGTTGGATTTCATGAATTTGCTTCCTATGTTGGTTCTCATTTTTTCTCGTCATCTTGAGAACATGTTTTCCTTTCTTTTCCATAGTTCATCTACGTTGAGAATTTGAAGTCTTAATTGGACTTCAGCTTGGGCTCCAAATGAAGTTTGTCCTTTCTTCTTCTTGCACTCTTTTACCTTGTTGAGTGAATCGTATTATATTTTCATATTGGGCTTAAGAAATCCTAATCTAAGAATTACTATTTACACCAAACAAATATAAGGAAATATTTCCTGATTACAAACTCAAGAAATACAAAATAAAGAAAACAAGAAACAATTTTTAGGAGTAAAAACATCTTCTCTCCCTTTTTGTTATTCTTCTTAGAATTATGTTATTGCTCATTTTCTTTTCCCAAACTCATTAACCCACAAAAATTCTAAGTCTGGGATAGGAAACTTGTTATTTAAAAAAATAATTTAGTTTGTCAAATATTGAGAAAATTGATGTGGTTTATTTTTAACAAGCTCTTCATGGAAAGACTAAGTACTAAGTTTAAAAAACAAAACAAAAACAAAAGAAAAATGTCATCTTATATCAATGGGTGACGAGTCATTCTTAATAATTTGGATACTTTGAAAAGTGATTCTTAGACTTGAGAAAGTGGTATCGCAACCGGGATCACGACGGGGCGATCAAAATTTAATTTTTAAAAAATATTTAAATTGCAATTGGAGTCGCCACCATAGTTTATTATGGAAAACCATAGAAAAATCAAATAAAAATGAAATAGTCTGCAAACCAAAGTAAGGGTTCGGGAGTCGGTTATGTGTGGGGAAGGTATTAGCACCCCACAACGCCCGTCCTAAGATGGTACCATTAATCAAATGAATAAGAAATAAGTGCGGTTTTAAAAATATCATTTTTTCCCAAATAATAACAATAAAAATGAGACTAAAGACAAAACAAACAAATATAT
>Ga0123340_1002778_pt1 | contig 16037 bp, 8 predicted proteins | sample SirMexnodulemix_FD_89961 | JGI IMG/M metagenome (GOLD analysis project Ga0123340, IMG submission 89961) | Root nodule microbial communities of legume samples collected from Mexico - Siratro Mexico nodule mix | ecosystem: Host-associated > Plants > Roots > Nodule | place: Mexico: Nepantla... | reverse complement strand
ATATATATATATATATATATTAAAAGATGTACAAAGTTGAAACTTCAAAAGGAATGAAGGGTGCAGAAATAAAAATATGGAGTGCATAAAGAAAAAAAACCCCATAATTAAAACAATGAAAATCATAAAAATATGGAAGTCTCATATCTTATTTAATTATTCTCTCATACTATTACAAAATACACATTTAACGTCTGTCTTCAATGACGGTTAAAAGAAAAAACGACGTTGTCCAAAATGCGGTAGCTTTTTTGTAAATAAATGAATAACATAACGTCGGTTACAGAAAAAAAACCGTCATTGAATTCTCACTTAAGCTTTAAAATTCAAAAATTTAAAATTTTAAAATAGCGTTGATGCACCACGTCGGTTAAGATGTCCTAACCGACGTGATGAAGTCTCCCATGACGTCGGTTTGGATCACGTAACCAACGTCATGGTGACTTTATTACTGAAATAAAAAAGGAGGATAAAATTAGAATATGTACCACGTCGGTTATGAGCTCCCAACCGACGTAGTGCATCACCTGAAATCAATAACCGAAGTAGTGCTCCCAGAAAAATCCATATCATGATTTTATAGATTCCAATAAATTTTAACTAAGTCATGAATAATGTGATTATGTTCGTGAAAAGTTTCTTATGTGTGTTTAACACATTCTTCATATTAACTTGAATTATTCAGATATTTGGGATGTGACACTCATAAGTCCATCTAATTGTCCATGCAAACAGTAAAAGTTGAAAATTAAAAATATTTTAAACTGAATTGTTTTAAAGGAATATTAACAATGTATTCTATAACACATTCTTTTTAACATATTTTGTTGGTTAAAATTTATTAATAATTATGAAATTATAAAACAAATTCATTAAATAAGATTTGAAGTAAAAAAAATATCATTTTCCATAAATTTAAACTAAGATGAGAATATGTTAAAAATGTGTTACTGATTAGATTTTGTTACAACGATTTTATTATATAAATTAAATCTTATTATTTTCATTGTATTGATTAATTATTATTGATTAATTATGAATGTATTAATTTTAAATTAATTTATAGATTGTCCATTATGTCTTTCACTATATGATTTTTTTTTATGTTGTATATTATATATTTAATAAAATAATATGTAATAGGTGAATTATAATATATTTATGTTGAATTTGAACTTAGGTTAGTTGATCTTATCACATAATCACTCGCATTAGTGTTAAGAAGAGCTTAAAATATATATGACCATGATCAGTCTTTTAAAAGATTTCTTAATTTTTTTGGGATAATTTATCAAAAGCAACTTTTTTTTGTATTATAAAAATAACTTACTACACACATAATCAAAAAGTTTAATCTCATAAGTTCCTTACTGATATAAGTTGCTGGATAAGCATTTAAATAGTTTATTGAGACAAACCCCTAATACCCTCTCTAACATAAGAAAAATCTGAAAATGACTCTAATAAAATGGTTTTAAAATCGATTTTTTTTAACTTCAACCTATAACATGCAGTGAGGATAAAGAAAAATAAGAAAGAACTTTTGCCTCCTCCACTCCATAATTACTAACTCTGCCTATACTAAGAGAAAAGGACTAAAATATCCTCGTCGTGTATTGTGTCGTTGTTACCACGGCTTCCGTCATCATTGCTTCTTCTTCCATTGCCTACACCTCCATCGCATGTTACACTCTTGGAGAAGAAGAAGTGAGAGAAAGAGTTATTTTGGAAAACTTCTTCTGGAATGGAGTCTATATGTTATGAAAAACTTGTATAAAAAAGTTCATTCTAAAAGGTACATATATATTTTAAATAGCTTATTTTAGAAATTTTGTTCCAAAAAAACTCTTTCAAAAATCTATTTCATGTTCTAAAAGCTTATTCTGATAATCACATTTTAGAAATCCTATTCCATATTTTTTATTCTCCAAATCATATTTTAAAAATGATGTTCCAAAAATATCAGAAAACTTGTTTTTGAGAATGTATTGTACTTCACAAAGGATTTTTCAGATTTTTCGGTTGCCAGTCATCTAGGCCTACAAGAGGTTGGGTCATTATCACTATTACAAAATTTGGAATCAGTGTTACCCCTCTATATCAGCGGCTCTGACAGAGAGCAACTTTTTGTATTTTCTACACCTTCCCTTTGACAAAAGGCGAAAGGATAAGTCGAGTGTATTTTACACATTCTCTCTTATAAAAAAGTAACTATTCATTATTACATAAATACTATAAATAACAAAGAACAAACAGAGAAAGGTATGTTCATCCAAATCTAAATCACATAAAACTTCTGATAACTGAATACTGACTTGAGCGTCGGAGTGTCTTCTACGGGTACTTCCTCCTTTGTTCGCAACACCGAAGATCGATGAAAGAGTTGTTGGAGTTAATATCTTGGAAGTATTATTATTAGCCTCAAGGTCACGTAAGAACAATAGACGCCCCATGGTGGGGCACCTATTGTTTTTAGGTGACCTTGAGGCTGATAACAATACTTCCAAGATATCAACTCCAACAGCTCCATCGTAATTGGCGCCCACCGTGAGGCTGATGAGGTGTTTAAACAAGATTTCCATGGTATCAAATAGAAGCAAATTACAGGATCAAAGACAAAAAAAGCCACTATGGAAATCAACTCCATCTCTATGCATGTTGCCTTGTAGCAGGAAATAGCCGTTATGAAGCGAAAAAGTGAGAAAGAAATAAAGCACACTGAAGCGTGAGAATGAAGAGATGAACCCTCATTCACCTCGCCTGGAAGGTGAAGAAGGTACCAAGCAATGAGACCGATCACAAGGTGTAGGGATGCTCCTCCTAATCGGCTGTTGCCAAATTATCCTGAACCACCTGCACATCCAACAGAGGATGGGTCAAATTTCTCAGAACAGCCAAAGCTGATGAGTTCTACTTTAATGAAAGTTGCGAAACAGATATTAACACTTTAATCAAAGTGAATCATACTTAGTTGTCGATGTTGTGAAAATCGCGATGTTACTCTCCTAACGGAGGATTGCAAGACGGGTACTCAAAAGCTAGGGTTCCGCAACCCATTTGTCAGCTAAAATATCCAAAACAAAGCCCAACACTTAGTGTCTTGTGACCCTTTTATCCCGCCAGGGTTCCTTTACCTTTGGAAATTAGAACAAAGGAGAGTCACAACCTTCGGATAGTTGCCGCTAGCTTTAGCGTTGCACATTGCATGGCCATCGTCACCGGTGTCGCCTTAACAGTCGTCGATGCTCAGTCTCTCTTCCTGTCACTCTAATGTTACTCTCTCTTTATGTTGTTTTGCTTTCTGCTTACTCAGTCTTTCCTTCAAATTTTACACAAAGTAGGAACTATTTTTAGTTGAGTTGGATTTTACTAAAGACTGTTATATTTATCGTTGATATTATATAATTTTTCCTTTACTTGTAAATCAGAGTTACAACCCTTTTGTGGTCCTTTTAGGCATCCTCGAGCTTGACAAACTCATCAAACACAACACACAACCACTGAACCAGTGGACACTAGAAAGATATATAACTTTTGTATTCAAAGTAACGGTATAACTAACATATGAAATTATACTAGAGTTAAATGTGTTAAGTGTAATAGATTGTCATTGCTTGATATGTGTTGGACATAGACATTTTTTCCTCCCTTGGACTGTTGTTTCATAATGAGGTAACATTTAGATGTTATGAAACAAATTAGTCGTTTGCCTTTTATTTAGTGCAAATATGGCTTGCAGTTGAAAATTTACTTTGCTATTTGAAATCCCATTCTATACCATTAGAATCAATAGTTCTATGTTTATATTGTCATAAAGGAAGAATGAATAAGCATTCTACTTCCTTTATCATTCCTTCCCAAGCTCATATTGACATTCAAAGAAAATTAGAATTTTGTTGCTTTTGGAAGTACATCATTTTCAAAGTTCATTTTAGCTGTGCTTATTTTAAGTTTTGATTCTTAAAGGTTACATTTAACATTATTGAAAATTTGCCTGATTTTTATAATTAAATTATTTTTTATCAGTTTTACGCTTATTAGTTTTTATCTCAAGGACATGTTTCTTCCATATATTTTGTTTCTCCTTAACAATTGGTGATGGTTCCTTTTTCATATTGAAATTTGGGAGAACCCTTGGGTTGGGTATGAAAATGCATTTCTTGGTACAAAGGTCGAGTGCAACCTTGGTCTTCGCTCCACAAACCTAATCTAAAACGATTGGTATGGTATAGAGGCCGAGTACAACCTTGGTCTTCGCTCCACAAACCCAATGTAAAACGATTGGTACAGAGGAGTAAAACCTTGGTTTTCACTCCACAAACCCAATCTAAAACGATTGATATAAAGGCCAAGAACAACCTTGGTCTTCGCTCTATAAACCCAATCTAAAACGGTTGGTATAGAGACCGAGTACAACCTTGGTCTTTGCTCCACAAACCCAATCTAAAATGATTGGTACACAAGCCAAGAACAACCTTGGTCTTCGCTCCACAAACCCAATTTAAAACGATTGGTACAGAGGCCGAGAACAACCTTGTTCTTCGCTACACAAACCCAATCTAAAACGATTGATACAGAGGCTGAATACAACCTTGGTCTTCGCTCCACAAACCCAATCTAAAACGATTGGTACAGAGGCGAGAAACACCTCAGCCCTTACTTTGCAAAACCAATCTAAAACGATTGGTACAGAGGCCGAGAAACACCTCGCTCCTCACTTAATAAATCCAAAACAATTGGTACAGAGGACTCGAGATTATGTCGGCCAGATATCATCCAAAAAGCTGTCGTAGTCTATCGATCACTCAACCTTAGGAGGCATGTGTACTGTACTATATAGAAGACCCTTCAGTTGCCAATCACCCAGGCCTACAAGAGGTAGGCCATTATCATTATTACAAAACTTGAAATCAGTGTCACCCCTCTTATAGCAGCACCTCTAACAGAGAGCAACTTTTTGTATTCTCTACACCTTCTCTCTGACAAAAGGTGAAAGGGTATGTTGAGTGTACTTTACACCTTCTCTCTGATAAAAAAAATATTTGTTATTACATAAATATCACTATAAATAACAAAGAACAGAACAGAGAAAGGTACGTTCATCTGAATCCAAGTCACATAAAACCTTTGATAACTGAGTACTAACTTGAGCGTCGGAGTACCTTCTACAGGTAGCTCCTCCTTTGTTCCAGACGAAGGAGCTGTTGAAGTTGATATCTTAAAAGTATTGTTCTCAATCTCAAGGTCACGTAAGAACAAAAAGATTTCTGAAACAGAATATTAAAAGGTCACTTTTACAAAGGATAAATTGGTCATTATAAATTATGAGATGCAATTAGAAATTATGGGTGTGTAAAAAGAAAAAGCTTGTTAATATCTCATGTATATGCCATACATAAAAGAAATTCATTTAGTAAAAAGATAGAATATTCATATAAAAGCATTTTGTTGATGTTTCAAAAATTGTTCAAAGAAACAACCAATACATTTAAGTGCTAATGTAATTATCATCAACCTTTTCATAAAAAGGTTAACATTTACCACTTTAAGATATTTTTTTATTTGTGATATGTGACATGTGTTAAGCAGAATTGGTGAGAAGTGCACAACCAAAAAATACAGTATTTGTTTAAAGTTTGTTAAAATTCTAAAATTGTTTAATGTATCAGAATAAAATTTAGATTGCGTAATATTGCATAACAAATTCCAACGGCCAAAATGAAAAAGCGCAACGCGGAGAAACTACATCCTATAAATACACTTACGACATGAAAGGAAGAGAGATAACTAAATATTGGGAAGGAACTGTAATTGTAGGAGGTTAGTTACATGAGAGAGAGATATAAATAGGAATTAAAAGCTATTGCGGAGGGGGAGAGGAAAGTGGGGCAAGAAATTGGTGGAAAGTATTAGCCTCTTGAATGTCAAATATCTTTCTAATTTTTTTTATACATTCATAAGTCCATACATATACTTCAATATATATTTTCTACATTTTTAAAGTTTTATCTTATTGATATATCTTTCCTCTTCATTTACATTCCTTCTTTGTTCTTATTCATCTAGTCTCTTCTTTAGGATGCTACTATTTTGATTTATTGTATCCTAACTTTCTGATGGAGTATTGCCCAAACTTTGAGTTGGTGGTTGTTACACTTTTTCACTATGATGTCAAGTACACCAGTTGCTCATGTAGTAAGTAATAAGCATATCGTTTTCTCTCAATGGACTAGTGCAATACATGACAATAATTATAATTGATAATAAATTTAGACTACAAATTATTCCCAATTTAAATTGACAAACAAGAAATTAAAATTCATTAAAAAAATAATTAAAATGTACTTTTTTTATTTTTACGAGCGCTTGGAATGTGGAAAAAAGAACAGATGGAATATAATTGTTAGAATCAAATTTCATCAAACCTCACTCTTATGTGTAAAATTATTTACCTTCTTTTTAAACAAATATCAATGTCAATCCACAATAATATCCAAATCCTAATTCCTGATGTGAATGGACTTAAGCTTATCTATTAACATCAATTCATTTATCAATTATATAAATAAAATTTGCAATCACCACAAGGATTTTAAGACAACAAATGAATCATGCTTTATTCCTAGACACAAACTTTTATTTGATATTTGATTCAGTTCCTTATTACAAATTATATTTCTCAATACTCTAAGAATCAATGATCAAGCCACGAAACCAGACGACAAGCAATGGGCGTAAAAACTAAATATTAATATTGAGATGAAAAACATATATATATGAACCCAATATTGATTACATTAGAATGGTAGCCATGACGGACTTGGACAAGTGAACCAAAGAATGGTAGTCATGACGGACTTAGACCCTTGGGTCAACGATGAGGTTAGGGTTGAGACAAAAGACAACGTTGAAGAGTGGCAACTTGGGAACAAACGACAGAACAGTCGTCTAGGAGGATGTCTGAAAATCGAGGAAATTAAAAAGAGAAAAAAAGATCCTCACTGACTACCGAAATCTATTCGCATGGATGGCTAAGGACATGTTGGGAATAGATCCCTAAATCATGTCTCACAAACTTTCCATTTGTAGGGAGGCAAAACCCGTTTCGGGAAGAAAAGGAGGCTAGGTGAAGAAAAGAGATTAGCAGTTGAGGCCGAAGTGCGAAAGTTAATGGATGTAGGCTTCGTAAAGAAGATCCAATACACCACTTGGTTGGCGGACATTGTGTTAGTCAAAAACTAATTGGCAATGGCGAATGTGCACCAATTACACAGACCTTAATAAGGCCTGTCCTAAGGACGCCTACCCATTACCCAACATTGACTGTTTGGTAGCAGAGCAGCCAGACACCAAATACTTAGTTTCTTGGACGCATTCTCGGGATATAATCAAATCCCCATGTATGACCGAGATGTAGAGAAGACAACCTTCATCACTGAATCATCCAACTATTGTTACCAGGTGTTCCGACCTCAAGTCCGTTGAGATGACATCGCTAGGGTTACTCACTACATCCGAGGTATTGTCTACTTTGGAGCTCGATTGCTTCGTCACGGTTGTCCTTAAAAGGCACCTCAGAGGGTTAAGGGAGGAAGGTGTATTTAAATTGACCTTGGTCTCGACTCCTAAGTGACGTGGGACTATATTGGGTGTACCGGAACAAGCCCCTCGAGTCAAGGGCTAAGGGAAGAGGTTCCCACAAATGTTCTTACTGGAATTGGGCTAGAACCTTCTGAGGTGGAACATGGTTGAATTTGAGAGAGTTGGGCCTTGATCAAGTTAAATCTTCTTCGATAATGGCTATTGAGCTCTGATGATGAGGCACCGAATGGAGATCTAGCTGCAAAAGACTCTTTGATGCTCAAGTCAGTAAGAGTATAGAAAACGAGTAATAAATGAGTAAAAAATGAGATTGAGTGATACTTCCGGAAGTATGAGGGTGCATTTATAATGTTTGAACGTGTGATAGGTGTTTATTGTATTATGGGTTGTTATTCCTGATAACAACAATCTGTTATGGATTAATCTGATATTTTGCTCTGTAAGTGGTTACCCATGTATTGTAAGTGGGTAATATTATATTAAAAATGTTATACCCATACTCTTCAACTGGATATTATTTTCTTCCTATTTCTTAGGTATTGGGCAGTACACAAGCCCCCAAGCTCAAAATCCGATATAGAGGATGAATGAGCTTAAAGTTGAACTTGGTAATTCGAAGACTTTTTAGGCGACTTGTTTAGGCCGAGATTTACATTTGAAGTCGTGGTCCTGTGACTTGTTATAGGTCGACTGTTGTGACCATTTTTGGAGCTTATGTGATCGAACTTAATATTAATGCTTTCAAGGTGAGATTTAAATTTCCAATAGTATTAACAATGGGTTTTTGAAGTAATGAGGAGTACTTTGACCCATTTGTAACCAAGTGATTTGAACTTGATTAGTATTGAGTTGTAATCGAATGATTTGACTTTAGTTATAATCAACTAGTTGTAATAGTAAATTAAACTTAACTAAAATTGTAATCAGATGAATGAAATTCAAAATAATTGTAACTGCAACCAAATATGTCAAACTTTGTCAAAATCAATAAATTGTATCCAAAGAGGGTATTCGATATTACCAAGTGATTAGAACTTGACTTTTAACGTAACCGAATTATGTCATTCGGCTGAGTTCATTATATGTGACTGAATTGAGGCATTCGATTGAGAACATTTATCGAAACCGAGCAGTGGAGTTCGGCCAAAGTACTTGGCTATGTCCAAACTGGGTTTTTCGGCTAAAATATATGTGATCAAATTATGACATTCGATCAATATCTTAAAATGTAACCAAATTATGTCGCTTGATTAAGATTGTTAAATGTGACTGAAGTGTATCACTCAGCCAAAATCAATATATGTGACTGAATTGTGTCGCTTGACCAATATCATTATATGTGACCAAACTATATCGCCTGACCAATATCATCATATGTGACTAAACTGTGTCGCTTGGCCAAGATCATTATATATGTAGGTCGTGTTGGGTTTCTCGGCTAAAGTATTTGTATGAGTCCAAACATTGTCGTTTGGAAGGGATATAAGTGTGACCAAACTTGGTTGCTCGGTCAAAGTCATCAAATGAGGTCAAATTGTGTCGTTTGACCGTGCTCATTTTATGAGAGAAGAGTGTCACCTTTATTGGAATGACTTACTACAAATGAAAATAAATAAAGCTTGTGGGTTGAGAAAGAGTTGAACCTACTCATCAAAGTGGGATGATTCTTTTTTAATTTGTCTTGAGATTAAAATACATCTCCTCAAAGGAAGTGAGAGGTGCCTCTTCAATATTGTGACACTATTGGATAATATTACATTCTTTGGGTGACTCCAAAATAAAATTGATCTGAGTGATATTATCACGGGAAGGAGCCTTAACCAAGTATAGGCTAGTTTGGATCTTTGAGCATGTTTGATTCACATTGGCCCCATGTGAAGACGGAACTAGAAAGATACTAGAGAAACTCTCAAAGAATAAATGTGTTATTTTGAATATAATGGTGACAAGCTTATAAACGTCGGTTACTGAAATATTTTCTTTGAAAGAATTGAATAGAATTCAATTAAAATAATATGCAACAATAAAATTTATTATTCTTATCCTTAAAAAGTTTGTTGAATTGATCCATGCAATAGATTAAGTTCCAAATCAGATATTGGACAAATTAAACCGTGGAACTTCACAGCTTTTAGCAGTTTGTGAAACATATGATATTAATGAAGCAAAGATTGCTATTGGTCTTCGTGTCATGTTACCTTTAAATCCTGACATTGGACACTATATTCCAAAAGTTAAAAGCTGCAATGGAATCAATATTTGCATCATGCCATAAAATGTATAGTTAAGCACTTTTGACATCATCATGTATTAATCAAAGGAATGCAAATCGTGGTCCAACTCTCAAAATTAAATAAATTAAAATCAAATCGTAGTCGATTGCTGCAAGTTTCAATCAATTAATTCAATTAATCGAATTAGATAACCAGAGGTGATTGTAGCAACAATTATTCAAACACCTTGAGTGCAACAGAACTATTGCTTACATCTTGCTCCCTCCGATTCCGCATGTGAGAAATTTAATCAGCTATAACGAGTACAACATGAGTTTGAATCCTGCCAAGTATGTATTCGAGGTATAAGGAGCGAATTTCTTAGGCTTCATGCTCACTCACAGGGGCATCGAGGCGAACCTAAACAAGTGTGCAATTGTGTTGTCAATGTGGAGCCCAACAAACTTAAAAGAAGTGCAACACCTCATCGGATGACTAACCTCTCTCGGTAATGAAGGTCGTCTTCTCTACGTCTCGGTTTGCATGGAGATCTGATTATATCTCAAGAATACATCCAAGAAACGAAATATTCAATATTCGGCTGCTTTGTCTACCAAACGGTCAATACTTGGTAATGCGTATGCGTCTTTAGGACATACCTTATTAAGGTCTGTGTAGTTGGTACACATTCGTCATTGCCCATTAGTCTTTTTGACCAACACAATGTTTGCCAACCTAGTGGTGTAGCGTATCTCCCTTATGAAACATCTAGTAACTTTCGCACTTCGGCCTTAGCCGCTAATCTCTTCTCTTCGCCTAGCCTCCTCTTTTATCGTAAAACGGGTCTTGCCTCCTTACAAACGGAAAGTTTGTGAGACATGATTTGAGGATCTATTCCCGGCAAGTCCTCAACCGTCCATGCGAATAGATCCCGATTGTCTGTGATGATCTTTTTTATATTTTCAATTTCCTCGATTTTCAGACATCTTCCTAAACGAGTGTTCTGTCCTTCATTCCCAAGTTGTCATTCTTCAACATTGTCTTTTTGGTTCAACCCTAACCTCATCGTTGACCCAAGGGTCCAAGTCGTTATGGCTACCATTCTTTGGTTCACTTGTCGTTGGTCGATGGTTGTAGTAGGTCTTAGCCTTAGGCTGGTGACATAACATTCTCAAGCGATTTTTTGGTCTACATGCATAGTTGTTACTCCTCCCCTTTCCGATGGGAACTTCATCGCGAGGTCGGAAGTAGACATAATGGCGCCTAACTTATTAGAAGATGGATACCCAAGGAGTATGTTATAGGAAGTGTTGTCGTCTATAATCAAATACCTGACCAAGATGATACCCCTCAGTCCCCTTCTCCAAATTTCGTGTACAAGTCAATGTACCCTCTTATGTCTACTCTTTTGCCTGAAAATCCGACAATCTTTTCTTCCATGGGGACCATTATGTCCTCGACTAGGCCTAATTTTTTGAAGGCTTTCCAACAGAGAATGTCTACCGAGCTGCCTTGATTGACTAATGTCTTCATCACTGCAAAATTGGCTACTTAAATTGTTATCATCATTGGCATACTTCGATGCTTACGATGGCCGATCATGTTGACATTTTGAGTCGTTCTTAGGTGCCTTTTACGGTCCGAGTATGTCATCCCACCTCCTCCAAATCCTCTAGAAATGGTGTTAATGACTGCTTTGGCCGGAGCCTCTTGGTGCCTCGGACTTTTTTCTCTCAGCCGTTCAGATCGCACTTGACCTTCCTTTTGGTTTCTCAGGCTTCTTTCTTCTCTTGGGCCCCTCTCTCTTGGGCTTCGCTCTCTCAGTTGGTTGTACATATATGGCTTGCACTACTAATGTTTTGTGACATAGCACTACAAGTGTCTGACTTGGATGAGTTCCTCAATCTTATCTTTCAATGTCAAACACTTTCGTATTGTGGTCGTAATTGCAATGATAGCGGCAGTTTTTGTTCTTATCAACATTGGGAGGGGAGGGGAACTTACAAGGTGTCGGAATCAACTTTGTGCTCGGTGCTTCTTCCAAGATAAGCGCTCAGCCTGTGTTAAACCAGGTATACTTAGTAAATTTAGGGTTTCTAAGCCCCTCTCTTGACCTGTGTACGTCGCGGTGTCTATCGTTCTTTCTGGCCGGGTTTTTTTCAACTCTCACCTAATTTTTGTATTCTTTGAGCTCTTCCAAGTGCATGAACTTGGCGGTCCTTTGCCGAAGTTCGTTCATGTTAACGACCGACTTCTTGCACATATTGTCTGAGAAAGGTCCTGGAGGGTTGTCACCATGTGGTGAGGTGCAACTTCGGGGTTTAGATTTCGAATATTGAGGGCGATTTTGCCAAATCTTTTCATAAGCGTCCTCAGGGATTCAACCTTCTCTTGTCGAATATTAACTAAAGTGATCAACGTCAAAGAATGTTGCGAACTGTGCTCCAAACTTCATAACCAAGGTCTCAAAACAGTCTATGGACTTCACTGGTAAGCGAGTGAACCAGCTATGGGTCGCTCCAACGAGGTAGGAAAAACCTTGCAAAAGATGTTGTCATCTGACCTGTACAATTCGATCTGAGTGATGTATATGTCGATATGGTCGTCTGGGTCAATCGACTCATCATATCTATCTAAGGTTGATCCCTTCCAGTAGGAAGGGGCTCAGTCTCCATGATGTTCTTAATGAACGGTTGCCTTCTGAAAGAGGAACCGAAAGTGTTGTCAGACTGTTGAAATTTTGACATCTCATCCTTAATTTCTTTTTTAGGGTCTTTACGTTCATTTGACCCTGTCCAGTTACTCTGGTCATTCTCCATCTTCTCAGTTGTCTCAATCTTGTGCCTCAATTTCTTGTTCTCCACTCGAAACACGTTTAACTCCTTCTCATTCTTCCTATTCATTGCCTCCATCTCCCTTCTCACCTTTGCCATCATAACAATCGGGTCATCATAGTGGTTATGGTGATCCTTCTCATTCTACATGTCTCCTATGTTCCTCGTGGTCACCATGTGATCAAATAAGACCAGTCTCGATCTCACAGTGGGCGCCAAAATATTACAGCATGACAGGTTAGCCTAGATGATTGTCGAGTCTTCGATCGGCTCCAACTGCTTCCGAGTTCCTGCAGTAACTTTCTCCTACTTCTGATTATATTTTCAGTCTTGGGAGGTGTCTCTACAAGTACTCTGACACTCAAGTCAGTTAACGATCCAAGTATTAGGAGGTGAATAGGATGTGAGTATTATGCCTTGAGATCACCTTCTTTTTTGTACGGTTCTAAGACTGGAGGCCTAAGTTGTTATGGGTCTTCTCTATATTTCGTTTCATGTCCATGATGATAATTGTCATGTGTCTGTTTGTCAGTACCACGTGGCTAAAAGAATCATAAGTGTTGGTCGATATATCAAGATCTCAGTCAATTCATGACATTGTCTTGTATCAAATGTAACCGGAATGTTCTTGGTTGGCTTATGGGATCACAACATCTTAGTTGTAACCGAAACGTCCTCAGTTGTAAATTGGGTACGCCACTCAGTTAGCCCTATAGTACAACATGTGTTTGCTTAGATCCATCGTTCTTTCTCAAAAACACGTAAACAACAAACAATGGTTGTATGACCCTTTGCCTCACCAAGCTCAATAGCACTCGACTTCATTTCTGTTGATAGAAGGAAAGATTTGAACTTCAATTCTTGAGAAGTGTTTGAAGGGATATAATTTAATTCCTTCGAAAAGAAAATAACACAGATTTGCAGGCATTTTTCAGGCATGCTCATATTCATCCGTGCAGAAGCAATGACAATCAGTTGCTGTCTCTATTATGACACCTAGAAAATGTACCTAATCAAAAGAAACAAATCCAATCATTTGAATTTTACCTTTGATTGACTATTTTCCACTAAACGGACCTCCGCCACACCTGCAAATGAAAAAACCTCCAGCATTTCAACGGATTAGATAAATTCACAATTAGCGCCTGCAAACCTCTACTAAATGTTCAGTCACAGTATTAGAATCTGAATTCTCAATTACCAGCAGTGCTAACTTGCTCAACCCTCTAGAAGTCTATGTAGTTCAGTGTCGTTGTCTACCCACACTAAAGTTTCTTTTGTAAACCAAGGACATTAATACAATAGAGTATGTTTTAGGTCAAAATAAGTTACACAAATAACTATATTAATCTTCCAAAAATTTTGGTCACCAAATTAGTATTAGTCCTTACATTCTGGACTACGTGCTTTATAATGTAAGTTTTTGAAATGCAAATTCAATTGAAGCAAAGAAATTCCATTCAACAGTGAAATCATGTATTTGAACTATCATGTATTTGAACTACTAAACCTTGCAGATATTTCCATTGTGATTCAGAACATTTGCCAGTGATTGTGGGTCACGGAAGCACAGTTAAATGGCAGAGATAGGTTTCAGTGGTTGCGTGGCTGTTTGTAGTGGGTAGATGATGGATTCTATTGGATGAAGATGAAGGATGAGAAATTTTAGAAATCCCACCTTATTTCGGTGAAATTTTAATATCCGAATTTTAGCCACGGATTAAAATGATAGATAATTCATTGAACCCTTCTATTAAATACCCAAAGAGAGCATTTTATAGAGTAGCAATTAGAATACCCTTGAAAATGACATTGTTGTCTATAAATGCTTTTCTTAACTCAATGTTAAAGATTCTTTTTGTCACCATTTTCATCCTATATAAGGACCAGTGTGGTAAAATAATATTTTAAATATCTTGGGGCCTAATTTGACCTATTGAATCCTTCAAGGAATAATTTAGTGACAATATTTGGAGGACTAATATAATGATTTAAATTCTGACTGTCTAATTTGGTTTGGTGACCAAAGTTTATTAAGAACTGACGTGGTGACATAAAGTCACTTTTGATATCAAATTGAGGGTTTTCTCAACTATAATAAATTAACACCATAAAAATCAATGGTATTTACAACAAAAGATAGAAATAAGTTCAAGAAATCAAACAAGTTAACCAATAAGTTAGTCTTCTGAATTACCTATCCTCATACGCTTTTCATAACATTGACTAAATTTTTTTTACCATTTTCATGCAACCTGATTTTGTACAGTAAGGTTCGAGGATTTCGGAGGAGCTCGAATCAAACAAGAATGGATGAACTCAATTAATTAAATCACTAGAACCATAAGTATCGAAGAGATTCTTTGTTTCACTCACTTTAACAATTGTAGGGTGACCATCCTTAAAAGAGCTAACATCCCTTGAATAGAAAAAGATAAAAATAATTATTATTGTTTTTAGCTATTGGTAAATCAAAGGCTAAACAAGAAAAATTTGAAAGCGATTCCACAACATCACGGTAAACAAAACATGTGACAAACTCTTTCCATATCTTGTTCATCATGATAGCAACTCACTAATTTGAATAAGGTACATAATATCCTTAAAGCTCAGGCATTCCCCTTCCTGTTTTAGCATCGTAGGTCTTCTCCAGCACAAGATCCATTGGAGTATCTTTAGGACCAACTGCGAAAAATAAATAACAAAGAGGTTAATGTGTTATAATGTATCTTTGAAATGAAAAGTCATAGGTTTCAAACTGAATTCCAATTCTATACATCCATACAAATTTTGCACATTTACAATAACTGGAGTAAGTAGCTTCTAACAACACTAGGTTAATAACATAGTTATGGAGGATGACCAGGAGAATGAGTTCATGCCACTTACTATACTACCTTGAACCTAGCTTCTGACTCAAATATTACAGAAGACTTACATCCATTCAAATTGCTCTGTCAATAAATTACAGTGTTATACCATACATATGTGGCATTTACTTACTCTTCTGCTCATAAAGGCAAGTCAGTGGGTCAATATGAAGGAGCAGGGATCAACGAACAAAAGCACACACCAAAGAAGCAAGATTTTAATCAAATGGAAGGCAGTTTATGAATCCCGAATCTTTATGACTACCATCCGCCCCACCAACACCCTTTCCCAAAGGCTTTCTTTTATGTTCTAGTGCTTACTGCTGTTAGAAAAAAAAAAAAAAAAAGTGTTTTTTTTGTCTTTTATTTTTTTTTTTAAAGGCGGTTTATGTTCTCCGAATCTTTTTGACTACCACCCGCCCCACAAACACCCTTTACCAAAGAGTTTTTTTTTTTTTTTATGGCTTATTTTTGTAAAAAAAAAAAAAAAAAAAAGGCTTTCTATTGTCTTCTAGGTT
>Ga0123340_1002776_pt1 | contig 16040 bp, 2 predicted proteins | sample SirMexnodulemix_FD_89961 | JGI IMG/M metagenome (GOLD analysis project Ga0123340, IMG submission 89961) | Root nodule microbial communities of legume samples collected from Mexico - Siratro Mexico nodule mix | ecosystem: Host-associated > Plants > Roots > Nodule | place: Mexico: Nepantla... | reverse complement strand
TTATTATTATTATTATTATTATTATTATTATTATTATTATTATTAATTAGGTTTACTTTTATTATTTTGGTGTCTATAGGTTGGTTGTGATTTAACTCATAGTGTTTTTTACTCGTCATGTTTTGGTTAAAAATTGACTTCACACATTTTTCTGTTGTGAAGTCTTTTGCTGTGTAGTCAAATTAGTTTGATCAAATCAGAATGAAATCATATTTTGGTTTCTGTGATATTTCCCACTAGGGTATCAAATTGCCACTTTAGAAGTTTTGCTGGTTCAAATTGTATAAAATCTTAGAACATCAAACCAACCAAAAGTGATTTATTTTTTGTTTAATTTAATGCGGTCTTGTGGTTAAGGTATATACCTCTTGCAAATAGCTTCTATGCTTGTGAGGTTCCCCTGACCTCACTTCCTCATTCCATTTCTGTTTTTTTTTTTGGTTGGCTTATGGCCTTTTCACTATTTCAAAGGTTAAAGAACGTTAATGGAGTGAAATAGTTATGTTTCCTTATACCTTGTCAAACTTTTATTATCAATTATTTTGCATGGTGTTTGATTCGAAATGAACTTTTAATCTTTTGTGAAATCCTTTATTCATATAGTCTACGTGGTTTGAAAAAGACTACAATAAAACATGTTTATCTATTGTTTGTTTGCATTACCTTTGTAAGTTGTAAATTGAATTTAGTTTTTATTCTCGTACCCATGGTTTTGTTCATTCTGTTTTTGAAACTGAGGAACAGGTAATTTTAAATGCATTTATATTTATATTGGTTCACAAATTGCCCCAAAAGATAAAAGAAGCCTTTAATTTTTCTTAAATGTAGGTACACTTTACACTTGTGATGGCTTCGAAACGCATTACTAAGGAGTTGAAGGATTTGCAGAAGGACCCTCCTGTTTCCTGCAGTGCTGGTTTGTTTGCCTGATATTCTCTCTATTGTTTATTTTCCCCTTTCTCCATCACTTTATTGTTTGTGTATCTTATTGTTTAATCCTGTTGTTTAATCACTTTATTGTCTGTGCCTATGCTATACATTTGCAAGTAAACTAATTAATATTTCTATTTCTGGAGCAGTCTCCTTTTTTATGAGTAGAAATGTTTTTCTTATGGTCTCTTTTGAATCTAATCTCATGTGTTTTTTCTTCTAATTTGTCATTTTGTAAAGTACCCCGTGGCTTTAAACTTGCCTTATAGCTCTGTACTGATTTGAACTGTTTTCTTATATACACTTTTTACTTCTCATCTTAATCTATTTATCTCCTAATTTATTGGTTATCTTATAATATAAATTATCACTATTAAACCGGCCCTATAGTTCTCAAAACTGATTTAAAGTGGTTAATTCATTGGGAAAAAGCAGTTATGGTGCTGTCATACTTAAATGATGTGGTGTTTTTTTTGTGCTTGCTGCCATTCGCTAGCTGCCAAATTGTTTTATAATGCAATCCACCATTTCTGCCACATATAGACCTCTTTTATTTTTATCCATTTTAGGGCTATTTCAGTGTCGCGCTTCATTACTTCATTTCACATTTTTCTTCCTGTTGCTGACACCTTAATGATAGCAAGTCTTTACTTTTGTCTGCTGTTCTTTCTGTGTCACTTCTTTTTTGTTTGTACATCTTGTTTGTTTGTACATTATTCTTCTGAGTGCTGATCTTACTGTAAATTGCATTTTTATTTTTCTTATTCTCTGTTATTTCTTCATTTTTCTTTTCTGTTTCAGTGTTTGTGCAACATTGACAGCTTGTTCTTGTTGTGATTGTTCTGTTCTGTCATTTTCTTCATTTTTCTGTTTCTGTTATATTTTAATACAATTTGTTTTCTGTTTCAGTTTTCTTTATTTTCAAAATTTTAGTCCATCTTCTCTTGTTTTCTAACTTTCTATATTAAATCTATAATGTTGTTTCCAATCCCTCTCCCTTCTAGGATAATGTCAAGCAAAAATAAAAGTCAAGCACATTCTGTTTTTAATTCTTTTATACTCATATTTTAGTCATATGTGTGGGTGTTTATGTTGTTTGTTGAGGCTTCTGCCATTGACCAGCCCTCCGCCATTGATAACATTGATCCTATCTAGACAAGATGAAACACTATGTTCTTTTGAGGAAATTGATATTTGTTTGATTTGAAGATATGATACAATGATGGGAAGTTTAATTATATGAATGTGGATTCAACTTTAATATAGAGAAAAAGAAAATTATCCCAACCTCTTTTGTTTTACATTTCTTAGACAGAACCACTCCTATCTTATAAATATAAAAACCATACACTTAACCTTAAACCTTTATCTTTTAAATGGAATTGAAAAAAAAAAAAAAACCTTTTACAGATTTTGACCAATTTCATTAAATCCCTTCTATTCTTAAACATTATACAATTTTCCTTTTATTTTATGTGAATTCAATTAATTATCTTTATAGTGAATTACAATTAAACATTATACAATTTATGTGAATTACAATTAATTATTAATAGCAAGGAGTGATTCAAAATATTATTATAAGAAACTCAGTAGCTTAATAATACAAGTTGTCGAAAAAATCTTAATCAATTGAATTGTTAATAATAAAAATAGAATTGAATTGTTAATAATAAAAATAGCAATAGTGATAAAATAAAATAAAGTTATATTATTTATTATTGAATTCTCAAGAGTTGATTTTAAAAATTTGGTTTATTCCGTCTTTTTACTATTCATGACTAAGTTAATTTTAAATTTTTTATTACAAAAATTTAAAATAATATTTTTTCTTTTCTATATAAAATGATAATTTTTTATTAAATTTTTTTAACTTACTCTTGTTATTCTAAAAATTGTCATTTAAGAATTTAATAGTTTCAATTTTTTTTTACAATAATAGAGGGATTTAATTGTAATGTTCTAAAGTAGAAGATTCTCTGTAATGTTGACAAATAGAATGAATTTGTATCCAAGTTATTCAGAGCATATTATAGTGATGGAGTAGTGGAGCAGAGCAGCCAGTGGCCGATTTTTGGACATTGTAGCGCCTTCTGTTTAGTGGTGCGATCACTAGAGCAGATTGGATTTGCGGCCTGCCATGTATAATATGGCTTCTGTGTGCATCCCAGGCTTCTCTCCCGAGTTTTTCGTGCTTATTCATGTTCAATTCTTTTTCTCCTTTTTTTGTCATTTGTTTTGTAGTGTTCGTGTTCATTTTTTTGTGTGTGAAAATACTGCTGTGTTCTTTTTCCTCCTATCATTTTGCTTCGTTCATTTGCACTCTGTTAATTTTTTTTGTTGATTTTTTTTTGTTAATTATAATTATTTCATGAATTGAGGCTTTTTTTTTCAGCATATTTGTATATAATTAGTATTAAGTCAGTAGTATGTATAATGTGTGTATACAAAACACTATTGGAGTTTGAGAACTATGATGAGACAAAGACTATAATATGGATTCTTTTTGTCAATTTTATGCAGAAAGATTTTGGGTATAGATGCATGTTTATAAAAGAAGAGTGCAGTTGCCTAGGGATTAGAGAAGGATGCTATTACAGAATGAATAAGAATTAGAGGGTTGGTTGAGAGTAACAGAAGCTATATGCAGATTTGAATTGATTATGATGTTGGTTACAGCTTCATTTAGGCAGCCCAACAGCCAAGTACCTTGTTTGTTGTTTGTATAAAATGTAAAATAAAATAATGTTCTATTAGCATAAATAACGTTATATGTAGTTATTTATCTGTATGAAATGCATCAAAAGTTATCTTGATTCTATGGGAAGGCTATCACGAAATCTTGTATATTCCATTCTTGATTAGGCCCTGTCGGTGATGACATGTTTCATTGGCAAGCTACTATCATGGGTCCAGCAGACAGCCCTTATGCTGGTGGTGTGTTCCTGGTCACCATTCACTTCCCACCGGATTATCCATTTAAGCCACCAAAGGTAACTAACTAGGCCTAAATCATCCTGATGGATTCAAGTACTCTTTTTTCATGGTTGTTACTACATAAGTATTAAATAGATTAATCACCTTAATTTCTTATGTGATACTGAAACTTTAATATGTACTTTAGGATTAAATTGTCGCTTGTCGTCTTTCTTTGAAATTGAATTGGTTTGTTTTCCGGTTTAATTGTCTTTTTGCTAAATATTCTTGTGTAGTTGGCATGGCATGTGGTTGAGTTCAACCATTTTGTGTTGTCATAATAATATTGACACACGACTTCTGATTAGTAATGTTTTTATGAAAACCATAGTCTTCCTGTCGTTGGCATGTACTCAACCAGATATTTTGAATTTGTAGGTGAAAGTGCTGATGTACCCTTTTCAATTGTCAGTTTTTTGTTGCATCTTGGTCCCCTGTCATATTTATTTTTTGTAATGATTTGCCTTTAACCTTTTCTCTGATTTCACTGCATTGTACTTTCGTTGGATTTCCTTTATCTGAATACAGGCTGGAATTATATCTTGTATATGTTTCTTTGATCTGGGGTGTATAGTTTAGATTGGGAAACATATTTACAATGTTGCTTTTGTAGGTTTCCTTCCGAACCAAGGTATTTCATCCTAACATAAACAGCAACGGAAGTATCTGTTTGGACATTCTGAAAGAGCAGTGGAGTCCTGCTCTTACAGTTTCCAAGGTATAAGGCTTTATACTCGTCAGTCTCCTTGCCTTGCTTTTTAATATACACACGTATACACACATGCCGGTGCTTTTAATTTTATAATACACGCCTGTCCGTACACACACATGTATATGCATGCATGTGTGTAGATCCCTCTTATAAAATTGAAAGCCCTGGGGTGTATTGAGACCTATGTGCAATTAATGTTGATATTGGTTATTAATGCAATTTGTTGCAGGTGCTGCTGTCAATTTGCTCACTGCTGACAGATCCCAACCCAGATGATCCTTTGGTGCCTGATATTGCTCACATGTACAAGACAGACAGAGCAAAGTACGAGAGTACTGCCCGTTCTTGGACACAGAAATACGCCATGAGCTAGACTATGCTTATGCTTCTGGGGACTGCTTTTGTGCAAAATATACATATATAGTGCCTTCTGCTTTCACTTTATAATAATTAAAACCCGCATATTTTAGACTTTAAGACTTGTGACCTATTAATATTGTTCTATATTTGCCTTTTCATTTCGGCAATTGCTTCCTCCACTATTATATTTTATATTTTGTTGCCCAATATTTCCGTTAATTATAGTGTAACCGTTGAAATAATGTTTTAAAATCTTTATATTTTTCAGAACAAAATATATTTAAAACATTCCGAATTAAATATTCTGGAAGTATTTTAAAAAATATACTTTAGAATTATTTATTCTGGGAATGTAAACTTTCAAATCTCTCGGAATGTATGCTTTATTTTTATAATGCATTATAAAACAAGTAGAAAGGTCCATCTGGAAATATACTTCCTTACTCAGAAAACAATTTGAAATCAAAATTAACCTTGATTATATTATAAAATTCTAAAATTCTATAATCTCACCCTACATCAGTACTTGGCAATGTAAAACATTTTTCTGTCACTGCATTCTGGTTAAATTCCTTTTGTTTGATTCCTTTATTTTAAAAACTTTTACGTCAGTCTAAGATTATATTATAAAACTCTATAATCTCACCCTACATCAGTACTTGGCAATGTAAAACCTTATTCTGTCACTGCATTCTAATTAAATTCTTTTTGTTTCATTCCTTTATTTTAAAAACTTTTACATCAGTCTAAGACTGCCCGATAATGTAAGATACTGTTACAAGATAAATTCATGTTGTCAATTTACATATGAACCCCAGTTTTGTTACATTTACATTTGACATATATCGATGATGACGTGCTTTATTTTAATAACTATTTTATTTTCATTTGCTTTAAAATGAATTTTGATGAAACCAAAGTCCCACACGTGATTAAGTTTTCTTCTCTCTTTTTCTCATTCTACCTTCCTCTCTCTCTCTCTTTCTCTCGTGGCGGTGCCTACTCTGTTTACGGCTCTGCCTTAAAAATTCAAGTGATACACACTTTTAAAGGTATAATTTTCCATTTACAATTGTCAGGCTTCTTTTACTTTGCTCTTTGTTTTTTCTTTATCTATTTTGTTTATGTCTTGGTGGGGAAAATTTCACTTCTTTCCTCTTTGGTGTGTGATGAGATGTGTGGTCATGAGCACTTTGAGTTGGCTGTTCATGAGCCTAAGGACTTGGCCTTTTTCTTGTTGGCTTCTGAATTTTGTTTTGAATTTGTGTTGTGTGTGGTGAAATGGGTCTGTTACCATTCCCTTCCAAGAAAGATAATAGGTTGATGGGGTTAACTTTAACCCCAGAGAGACAGACTTGACTCATGCGCGCGATTTTTGTTTCCAAAATTGAAATCCATTTAATGTTGTTGGGAGGTTTTCCTTAGGAAACCTTCAAAATATCAACTTTGTTTCCATTTTTTTTTTAATTTGAAAATAGTTTTCATCTTTCAGTTTTAAAAGTTGTTGGTGATATTAGTTAATTTGAATGTTTATGGCATTTGTGTGTGTTTGCTTATGGAAGATTTACTAAATGAAGTACATGATCACTTTGTCTGCAGAATGATTTGCTAAATCTTATTTTGTTGGGATCTGGTTATGAATGTGTAATTCCGTGTTTTCCTTCTTTACTTTTCACTTCTGATGATTATCTATATATCTTTTGTCCCAGAACTTGGAAGTGACCATTTCTTTTTGTGGTATAAATAGTCATGTGCATCTTCTAAGACACCTTTTGTCTATTACTCATTGGCTGCAAATTATTTTGTTGTAGACTTGATAGTATATTTTTGAATATCTGACGTGATATTATTTGGTTTTACAATTCTTGGAACTTTCTTGTTTCCTTATAGGTCCAACTTTGTTTATCTGCATTGAGCGATGATGTTAACAGTAAGCCTCATTTATGCTCTTAAAAGTTGGAGTTTGGGGTTATGGACTGTAGAGGAAAGTGAAGTAGATTGGAAGAATGAGTAAACAACCAAGTGTTGTTTGATTGAATTTGTAATGCTATGTTCCATAAAAAATAGGACTTGAGAGGAAAATAAAGTAAAGGTAAAGATTATTGAACGAAGTTCCACTTATAGAGTTCTTAGGAATCCATGTCAAGAAAGCTACACTTGATTTGACCTTTCTTTTTTACATTCATTCAGGGACACTTGATCATTTGCATAAGATTAGGCAAACATTGAGAGCCAAATACATAGTTTAAGAAACAAAGTTAAGTAATCATTTTCTGAGTTTTATCATGTTAGATATTTTCAGGAAAATAAACAACAGAATAGCAAAGCTTTTTTAACAGAAGAAGAAAGATGTATATAATATATTGAATTAGAAAGGTTGATCACTATTTTAATATCAGAAACCTTACCATTTATAAACTTAAAAATAGTTACCCACTAAAAACATGGTCATAGGAATAAACCATGAACGCAAAAGGAGATAATAAAAACATCTAAAACTTCTTAACTGACTGCTTAAGACTAGGAAAACAACAACAACAAACATGATTAGAACATGAGATGCTTGAGTCCTGAAGTAAGCACCAAATTTTGTCTTAAAGTCTCAGACCTACTGGTTGAAAGTGGTTTTTGTCAACAGCTGAGTTTCAGACTTGCAGCAAACCAAAGTTTTAGGTTTTATAAATGGTGAAGTTTCTGATATTAAAATAATGTTCCGTCTTTCTCATTAAATACATTATATACTTATTTCATTAAGAAAACTTTGCTATCTTTTCTTTATTTTCCCGAAAATCTCTTAACAGTTTATAATATATTTCAGTTATGTTTGCACATACTAACAAGTTAGCAAATTATATATAGTTACTGACATTGGTTAGATGTGATGACATAAACCATTCTCTCATACCCTGAACACGCTAATTTTATTCTCGTTGATCATTAACCAGAATAGCAACCCGTACCAACTATATAGAAGAATGTCAATAAAATTGGTGGTTTGATATTACCCCTCTAAGTGTTTGATTACACCTCGAGGGATCTTATGGAGTTCTTGCTAAAGGTAGAATCCAGGTTCTTGAAGAAAGAAGGTGGTAGTGTCATTGAGTGAGTACATATGCGCTGTTGAAGAAAATAGAGATCTTCTGTTGCAATGCAACCAGACAGTTTTGAATGTGAGAAGTGTTTGAAAATGATGCTTTCTTCAGAAAGTCTTCAGACATCTTCTGATTCCATTCATATACTGTTTCTGCTTCAATCAACATTCGTCTAAAGCTTTCTCCATTGAACACATAGTTCCAATTATGTAGAAAATGTGCAATGGTTGGTCGAGATAGTTGATAAACTTGATTTGAATACATTTTTATAGGCTAATTACATCTTCTAAGTATTTCTTGTATTCTTATTCTCTGTTTTTAATATAGATTTGCATTTCTTATAGGAAATAGGTACTTCAGTGGAAAGTGTATTAATTTTGCATTAGGTAGATTTTTCTATATTTTTCTGCTGTAGCTTAATCTTCCTGCACTGAACTCAGTTGAGTGTTTGATTTATGATTTTTTCTGTATATGCTTGATTGAGCTGATTCTTTTTCCAGTGGAACCCTGACTCAAAGAACTTTAATTGGAATATTAGAACGGGAATTTTCTAATTTGGGAGTTATTTAGAATAAATCATGGAGTTGGGAGTTATTTGAAATAAATATGAGATGTTGCAGCAGTTTTTAGTGAAATTGTGTATAGGGGTATTTTTGTAATTTCACTATCATAGTTAAGTGGGCCCATTTATGGACATATGTTCAGGCCCACATTTTTCTTGCTTTTTGCACTATAAAAATACAATACAACAAAAGGAGAAGGCGCGCTTAGAGAATTAGATTTCAGGATTAGAAATTTTACAATTTTGTTTTTTTGTTAGTTTTTACTGTTAATTCAGTTGGATGCATTCAAACTCAGTTTTCCCTGTCAAATCTAGTTTTTAAGCTTTTAGGTTTTTGGATTTTATAATAGATTCAAATTCAATGCCTTTTTTATTTCAATTTTCAGTTTGAATTTCAATTATAGTATGTTTATGTTTCGATTCTCGATAATGCATTTTAATTTCAGTTTTCACATATCTGTTATTAAATTTTGTTTTCTTTCAAGTTCTTACTGTCAATTTTCAGTTTACAATTTAGCTTTCCTAGTTATCTTTTTAAATTCGGTTTTTCTTTAGTGCTACTCTTTTGAATTCAGTCTTACAATTGTTATTTTAGTTTCAATATTACTCATCCTTTATTTTCTAATTTGTCAAGAAAAGAAAATGCTTGAAAGAGATTAATAGGTATGTATTTTTTTAGATTCGATCTAAGTTGATCTTTTACTATATTAAGAAAAACTTAATTATGTTTTGAAAACCGAACATAACTAAAGGGTTTATGAATAGTTGAGGCATAACAACTTAAACTTGTTCAAATTTTTTCAACTTCAAGTTATGGGTGGAAGACCATCTTCTCAAAGATGTTTATGGACCTTGTAGCTACGATCATTTGGTTCTTCAGAAACTGTTGTAGAAAGATGTTCCCAATATCTTGTATATCATTCCATGGCACAAGGAGGACAAAGAACTTTTCATAATTGATATAATTGTATAATTGATTACATTCTTAATTCTTTATTAGTGACTTTGAAGCCTACAAGGCAACATTTGAACACTAACAAATGAATGTGAACTTCAATTTGTGTACCATGTTACTGTGTCTTAAATGTTATATTTGAGTGTTTTATGGTGGTTTGCAAAACTTATAACACATGAATGGCTTATATACATGGCACAACATGTGGAAGTTTTGGTGAGAATTAGGGAAAATTGTCTCTGAATACTTTATGTGGATGAAGTACTAGGTTTATGCGTTCACATTTTGGTGTCAAAGATAAAATGTTATTTTTTAGGTCAAGTTGGGCTAGTGTCTTAACTTTTTTGAACAAGTAGTTGCAAGTTAAAAATAAATGGTTAACAACAAACATTTATGGAGTTAATTATTTGTGACTTTATGCACAATCGTGAAAAGTTCGGAATGTAACTAAGTTGATTAGTCACAAAGTTCCAAATGAAAGAAAAACAATTCATTCATTCGAGGTGTTGTGTTCACGATTTGTATTACTGTCAAGAAATGGCATATGTTGTTACTCAAGTTCATTTATACGATTAGTTGTATTTATTATTCTGGCCAATAATGATTTATGTGAATTCTAACCATTTTAGTTACATACGAAGACACAAAATATATAATTTATTTTATTTGTGGTGGGTGAAGTTTGGTTTATGTCGTAACACTTGAAAATAAGTAGTTTAGGAATATTGTAGTCATGTCTAGATCTTCTAATCTTTTGTTCTTTATATAAATCTTGTTTCTTGTATAATCTTGATAGATATAATCTTCATGTCCATCATAACATTTGACTCTTTTCACATCAATTGTGTCGGATATTGATTAGTGTCTAAGGTTTCACTTCCTTATATTTAGATTTAATTTCAAGCATATTGATTCTTACCAAATATTTTTTTTTTATGTATTTAAAATATTTCTTATCATATTGAATTACGTGTTTTCCTTATCAATATATTATATAATTAAATTAATAAAAATATTTAAACACTATAAAGATTTAACAAACTTGTAAAATATTAACAATTTAAATTAATAAACTCTTATTTTAAATTCGATTTCATTTTAATGATATTAATTAATTTAATAAATTATTAATTTTCATGTATATATTATTCCATAGCTTATATAAATAACTTAATGTTATAATAAATTTTTGCATATCAATTGTTTATTTAATTAGTTATTTAATTTAAATAATATAACTTTCCTTCCAATTCTCTTTCCTTTTAAAGGGGATAATCAAGCATATTAATTGTGTGTCCCTAAAACCAATTTCTAAAGATAACAACAATTCAAATTCTTGAGTACCTGTATGCTATCTTAGTAAATTTTGTTTGGTTCTGTGCGATCTGCTAAAAATATCAATTCATGTCTTTTTTTCTAGTACTTAGTGTGAGGAATCCAAATTTTCTGCTAGATTTTTGGTGATGTCTTTCTGCTATATCTTTAAAATAGACTGATTTTGATATGTTAAAAAAAATCAATATATTTTAACATCAAAATCAATATATTTTGAAATCACAGCAGCAACAAAAACTCAGCAGAAAATCCAAATACTTTTGTTCATATCTCACTGTTGAGTTGAATAGTTAGCTACTGTTGTTATTCAGAATAAGGATAACAGATAAAATTTTGGTCAGAAAGTGGACCAATCTCGCTGAGTCACTCTCGTGATCCCACATGCAGCTAAAGCATCATACAGCTGTGCCCTCACTAGAACATAAGCAATAAAACGAAAAGTGAAGGAAGCTTCCAAAATAGCGTGAAAACAAGCTCACCTCATTTTATAGTGCTATTCACATCATCTCAATCCTGTGATTTTGCCTTTATCTATTGGTTGTAAAGTGTTTTAAGAGATAAAGCAAAAAATTAACTAAACAGTGTGTATATAAATTAACCTCTTCTTCACTTCATCAACCCACCAAAACATGGAGTACAGAGTCTTTGTTCTTGCCATTCTTCTACTACTACAGGTACACACAGTTTGTATAAAATCTCAATTCAAAGTGTCAAGTATCTGACAAAAAATTTGTGCTTTGGTGTGTGTAATTTCCCATTCTTAGGCTTTTGCAGAAGCTTCATCCATCAGCACTGGAGTTGCCAGTTTTCTTGAAAATGTGAGTCATCGAGAATTTTCTACTTTCATGCATGCCATTGTTAATGTTAATATCATATCTTTGATTCGTTAATGCATGCATGTGTGCTCCTAAATGAGTTTATATATTGCATTAGTTGCTTTTCTTCATTTTGTAAATTATGCATACTATTTACTATGTAAAGAAAAACATGAACATTGTGTTTTGGTTACAGACAAATGGAGGAAGTAAGAATGTGAGTCTGAATAGCAATGATATCAAGCTGCACAAAATCAGTAAGTAATACATCTTTAAGGATATATAGATACAATGCTTTTAATTTATTTTTCTTTTTATTTGGAGGAATGAAAATTTTGGAATGGTTTAATGTCATGGTAAAAAAGAACTTACGTATTCAAAATACAAAACTCAATTTCTCATCTTGTGCCACAAATTGTTTGCATTTTCCCATATTTTATCTTCAATCTGAAATTGCATAGATGATGTAATTAATTATATATTAAAGCATTTGTTTTGGTGGATTGTGGTAGATTGCAAGTATGAATGTTCAAGAAGATGCAGCAAAGCATCGAAAAGGAAGAGATGCAAAAGAGCATGCAAGGCATGTTGCCACAAATGCCACTGTGTGCCCCCTGGTACCTATGGCCATAAGGACCTTTGTCCTTGTTATGCACGCCTCAAGACTCACGGGAATAAGCCTAAGTGCCCTTGAAATCTATATATCATTTCCATGCACTGTATTACGAATAAACTCTTCCACTACTTCACATTAGTATGGACCCAATAGACTATTGTGTAATTTCGTCTTTGTTTTCTGTTGATCGTTATATGAAGGAAGAAAATCGGTTATTCCGTAAACTTTTACCTTGCATTAGCTATATTTTACAGAAAAACGAATATAGACACCCAACAATACTAAATGAAATCTAGAAACAAGAAAATATTAATTTTATAAATATTATGATATGATAAAAAGATATTATAACTATTAATAAAAATAATGAATATCCATAATTTGTTATTAGTACTCCACGACAAATGTACGATGGGTCCTTAATATTTGAGACAAATCTCTATGCTAATATGTTACGTGGACAATAGCACAAGTTTCTGGTATAATTGAGTATTTTATGACACGATGGCATCTTTTCTTGCTTTTGTCAAGAACAATCTTATAAAAGATTATGTTCCTTTTTATCTACCTTTAAGTCGATTCCACAAGCTCGTAGATGCCCCACCAATATGTTATTTCCATGAAACTCGAGATGCCTCGAGCTCATTAAGAGAGCTTGCTTGCTAGAAGGTTAAAAGAACAGTCATCGATATTAGATCTCAGACCAATAATTTTGGAATCAAAATAATAATATATTTAAATTAAACGTAATTCTAATATCTATAATCTTCTTTTAGAGCTACTAGAGTATTCTTGATCGGTAGTAAAGTAGCAGTAGCATAGTGAGTTTTTCTTATACATACTGTACTGTTCTTACCTTTCATGTGAAAAAATGATATGGAACAACTGTCCTCACTTTAATGCACTCCCACTCCTTATAAAATCAGACACTGCTAAAGAGGTCATTTTCCTTTTCCTTCAATGTCAAAGCTAAAGTAGAAATTGAAACTTAAACTAAAGCAAGCACAAGCCTAAGCTAAAAGGTCTTGCAGACTCTTAAACATCTTTTGTTGCAGTATGGCCAGACTCATGTAGTGCTGATGCTCTTTCACCATCAACTACCATCGTTGTCACATCCAACTGACGTCGCTCTTAACATGGTGCAATCCTTGGTCAATGACTACGAATATGATGTTCGCTAAAACGGGAAGATGACTTGAATAACATTTTTAGCTAGTTTGGCAAAATAAGTTATAGCAAGTCTTCAACAAGTCATTACCACCGTTACAACTTCGAATACTCGTACCACCACCAAAAACAAAACCTTATTCATCCTTTCAAAATCTCACTCTTAACCAAACAAAGACCCCATTATCACCTTCCAACCAAACACCAACCATATCCTTTATTTTCAGAGTGAACTTGTAATCAAAGCAACTTTCCTTTTGTATAGCATAGGCAAACTATGTACTTTGCCTGGAGAGGTATTTTGTACTGAGTGGTTATCTAGTGGGGAGATTAGATATATCCAAGAGAAACCTGTTAAAGAGAGATTAACTCTAGAGAGGATATTTAAATAATTCTGAAACGTGTACAATTAAACGCTCGAACAAGGTTGTCAAAAGAATTTAAAAACGTGTTCACAACTTATAACGTTTTGACATAGGGTTAAAAGAAGCTATATGCAAGTAATACAATTTATACTGATTCACCCAAAATATAAATTCAACCTAATTCTTGAATGTAATTATGCAAATATTCTTACTACAACCTCTTGTACACAAAATTCTTTCCAATTATTCACTAAACTCCCAGAGTTTAACAACAAGTACATAACACATCTCTCAACTAAATACACAAAATCTTTCCAAATTATATAATAATAAAAATTTTACAAGATTTCATACTCAAGTATGTGGATTTTTTATAACAGTCCAAGATATTTCTTAGTAACTCAACAAAATGTGTATTATTATGAAGGATTAAAATGTTAATTAAGACAAAAATATAGTGATCACTTCAACTTTACTATGAGACAAGTACATACATTTAATGAATTAATTAATGGAATTTTTAACGTAGCTAACATCATAATTTACAACAAAAACTAATCACCACCTATCATTTCTTCCATTGCAAGAATTTCTTCCTAAAGATTTTGGGGCTGCGAGTAATTTTTAATTTCCGTGGTGGATTGCATAGTCAGCTCTAGTCGTCAGCATGTTTCATCCGCATTATAAACAGGTATCTGCCAAAGTTTAGTGTTCTTTTTCGGGTCATCAGTGAGGCTATGATCTGTTTCATCCTCCTTGAACGTCCTAATGAACGTTTTGGCACCCATCATTATAAGCCTCTCGATCATGAATAATTGATAATTGTTCTCAATTACCGGGTCCAATATATGGCTATAGTTTGACGAATATGCCAATCTATACCTGCAATTGAGTCATAAAGAGTATAAAGTTGTATTTGATAATTATTGCAATTTCTTTTAAATCAATCTGGACATTAATTTAAAAACAACACAACTTTCCTGCAGAAAATAAATGACAAACTCAAGTAATTGTTTCCATGACTATTAAATAACGAGGGTCAGCTTCATATAGCATTAAACATAAATATTTTAATTACTGTTAATGTATCATGTACGATTTCTGAAGCAAAGGAAATTATAGCATAGGAATCCCCTTCCCCCTTTTACCCCAAAGTGTGATCATGAGAACGGTTACCTGGCAGAAAGTGGTGAAAAAAACCCTGGAGTCCTTTCATTTGAAGCAATGAACAACGTTCTTCCAGGTGGGACCCACTTCGCTATCCTACAAATAATAAACTCAGGCCGGGTGTCTCTATCAAGGTGAGGATGCAGGCTCCTCGCTACACCAAATCTATCTTTCCTGGTCTTTATTTTATCCCCACGACGAACATGGATGGCGTCATAATCACCAAGTAATGCTTTGATCTGTGAACAAGAGTCCGATAAAAAATTAAAATGAGTAACAAAGAGATACTGTTTTATTGCAATGCCACATATTTAACAATCAACCATGCATTACAAGTTTTGTAATTTATAGGATAGTCCAAGCAAATGTCATCTCTTGGTGCATAAATAAATTTCAATGATCATTTCTCAAATCTATGTCCTTATTATAAGTGGAAGTATTTCAATGCAAGCTTGCATGGATCATCATCTAAGGAAATTGATGACTTGCGGAACATAATATCCTCTATCCACGTACTGTAGAAAAATAGATTGGAGAGTTTTCACTTTTATTCAATGACTGAGTCGATAGATAGTGTATATACAGTACACCGAATGGACAACTGCTTAACCTCCATCAATTTTTGTATGATGCAGGAAGTCGCAATATCAGACTATCTTAACACTCCTCATTAATTTGTGCTTGTGGCTTCTCTGAGCCGTTTCAATCCGGACCATTTCAAAGGAATCACCATTACAAGACTGGTTTGCAGAGATATAGGATAGCCTTTATTGGGAACACTTTAGGCAAGGCAACCCAAAAAAATAAAAATGGGTGCACTTCAAGCAACCCTAAAAAAGAAGCACATATAAGGCAGCAAAGAATAAGATGCGGAAGCAAAGTTCCCAAGATTAGGAGCTCGTACCAACTTCAAAAGAGCAAGCTATATGATAGGAAAAAAGATATTGATTGAATTGATTCAATGTAAGTAAATAAGGATATATATATA